>Ga0070661_100000073_pt1 | contig 81290 bp, 72 predicted proteins | sample KBSC43metaG_FD_64663 | JGI IMG/M metagenome (GOLD analysis project Ga0070661, IMG submission 64663) | Corn rhizosphere microbial communities from Kellogg Biological Station, Michigan, USA - KBS C4-3 metaG | ecosystem: Host-associated > Plants > Roots > Rhizosphere > Soil ... | reverse complement strand
CACGGCAACCTCTTTCGGTGTAAGAACAAGGCTATACCGCCCTGAGTTCAAACAGCTGCTGCAGGGCCATCGCGCCGAGCAGCGCTACGTCCGGGCGATGCGCGACGCCCCCGCCGCGCCCGGAGACATCCTCTCCCGAGCGCAATATGCCGACCTTCGGATCTGGCTGCCCGGCGACATCCTGACCAAGGTCGACCGGGCCAGCATGGCCGTCGGCCTCGAAGCGCGCGAGCCCTTGCTCGACCATCGGCTGGTCGAGTTCGCGGCTGCTTTGCCCTCCCGGCTCCGTTTGAAAGGATCGACCGGCAAATATCTGATGAAGAAGGCTTTAGGGCGGTTCCTCCCGGACGAGATACTCCACCGCCGAAAGATGGGCTTCGTCACTCCGGTCAGCGCCTGGTTCCGAGGCCCGCTCGCCGCCCAGGCCGACGCGCTTGCGCGAAGCCCGGCCTTGGCGGAGCTCGGCTGGCTCGATCCCGCCGCCATCGCCGCGGTCGCGCAGGACCACCGCTCCGGCCGCTCCGAGCATGGGCGCCTCCTTTGGCAGCTCCTCATGCTCGATCGCTCGCTCCAGCGCCTGTTCGGCTACGGCGCCTCGTCTTCATACCGGGCCTCGACGAAATAGAGGCCGTCCGGCGGCGCGTTGTAGCCGAGCGCCGACCGGTCCCGCGCCGACAGCGCCGCCTCCAGATCCCGCGCCGACCATTTGCCGCGCCCGACGAGCTGGAGGCAGCCGACCATCGAGCGGACCTGATGGTGGAGGAAGGATCGCGCTTCCGCCTCGATCTCGATGACCTCGCCTCGCCGAACGACGGCCAGCCGGTCGAGGGTCTTGACCGGGCTCTCCGCCTGGCAGTGGGCGGAACGGAAAGTGGTGAAATCGTGGAGTCCGACCAGCGTCTGGGCGGCCGAATGCATCGCGCTCGAGTCGAGCGGCACCGCCACCTGCCATGCCCGCCCAGCCTCCAGGGCGAGCGGAGCGCGGCGATTGACGATGCGGTAGACGTAGCGCCGCCCGACGCAGCCGAAGCGGGCGTGCCAATCCTCGGCGACCGGCTCGGCGTCCAGGATGGCGACCGGGAGCGGCCGAAGCCGAGCGTTCAAACCCTCGGAAAGCCGGAAGGCGGCGATCGGCTTCGCGATATCGACATGGGCGGTCATCGCCAGGGCGTGCACGCCGGAGTCGGTGCGTCCGGCCGCATGGAGGATCGCGGGCGCCCCGGTGATCGACTCCGCCGCTTCCTCGATCGCCTGCTGGACCGAAGGCCCGTGCGCCTGGCGCTGCCAGCCCATGAACGGCCGGCCGTCATATTCGACCGTCAGCCGGAACCGGGTCAAAGCCGGGTTCCGGCGGGGATCGGAAACCCGCGCAGGAGCTCGTCGGGCCTCATCGGGGCGCGGCCGGCCCGCTGGACCGAAATCGGCGCCAAGGCGCCCTTCGAACAGGCGATCGTCAGCGCCTCGTCGAGCACGGTGCCGGCCTCGGCGCCGCCGTCGACGATGCGGGCGGCATGTATCTTTATGCGCTCTCCTGCATATTCGAAGAAGGCGCCGGGCACCGGGTTGAAGGCCCGGACCTGCCGTTCGACCTCCAAGGCGGAGCGGCCGAAGTCGAGCCTCGCTTCGCCCTTCTCGATCTTGGGGGCGTAGGTCGCGCGGCTGTCGTCCTGGGTTCTCGGCGCGGTTCCCGGGAGGTCGGCGAGCACCTCGACCATCAGCTCGGCGCCGATCCGCGCCAGCTCCCCGGTCAACTGGCCGGCGGTCTTGCCATCGATGTCCACCGGCCGCTCGAGCAGCATCGGGCCGGTGTCGAGGCCGCGCTCCATCTGCATGATGGTGATCCCCGTGACTTCATCGCCGGCGAGGATCGCCCGCTGCACCGGAGCGGCGCCGCGCCAGCGCGGAAGCAGGGAGCCGTGGACGTTGAGGCAGCCGAGGCGCGGCGAATCCAGGATCGGCTGGGGCAGGATGAGCCCATAGGCGGCGACCACCGCCACATCGAGCGCGAGCGCCCGAAACTCCGCCTGCGCCTCCTCGCCGCGAAGCGACAGCGGGGTCCGGACCTCGATCCCCGCTGCTTCGGCCCGTTGCTGAACGGGGGAGGGGCGAAGCGCCTTGCCGCGCCCGGCCGGACGCGGCGGCTGGCAATAGACGGCGGCGACGTCGTGGCCGGCGGCGATCAGCGCCTCCAGGGTCGGGACGGCGAAATCGGGAGTTCCCATGAAGGCTAGGCGCATCGCCGCTGCTTAGCGCAGCAGGGGACAGTCAACTAGTGACTGTCCCGGGGACCGTCGCTACCTAGCGCCAATGGCTTCCCCGGAGATCGACGCTCTGACCCAGGCGCTGGCCCGGCTTCCGGGGCTCGGGCCGCGTTCGGCGCGGCGCGCGGTGCTCCATCTCCTCAAGAAGCGGGAGGCGGTGCTTGCGCCGCTGCTCCGCGCGCTGGAGCGGGTCAGCGAGGCCCTTTCGGTCTGCTCCATCTGCGGGAATGTCGACACGGTCGATCCCTGCACGATCTGCTCCGACCCGCGCCGCGATCCCCGGCTGCTCTGCGTCGTCGAGGAAGTGTCGGACCTCTGGGCGCTGGATCGCTCGCGGCTCTTCCCCGGGCGGTTCCATGTCCTCGGCGGCCGGCTTTCGGCGCTCGAAGGCATCCGGCCCGAGGATCTCGGGATCGACAAGCTGGTCGGCCGGGTCTCCGCCGGCGGAATCGACGAAGTGGTGCTGGCGATGAACGCGACGCTCGAGGGCCAGACCACCGCCCATTATCTCGCCGAACGGCTGGAACGCTTCCCGGTCCGGCTGACCCAGCTCGCCCATGGCCTGCCGGTGGGGGGAGAGCTCGATTATCTCGACGAAGGCACGCTCGCCCAGGCGCTAAGGGCCCGGAGGCCGGTGGCCTAGGGGCAAGCGCGCAAGCTTGATTTTCCGGCTCCGAAATCCTACTTTTCTCTAATGGCGATACTCCCGATCCTCGAAACTCCGGACCCTTTGCTGAGGCGTAAATCCTCGCCCGTGGAGGCGGTTACGCCCGAGCTTGGTACTCTGATCGACGACATGTTCGAGACGATGTACGCGGCGCCCGGGATCGGCCTCGCCGCCGTTCAGGTCGGCGTTCCCAAGCGGATCCTGGTGATCGACCTCCAGGAGCCGGAGGAGGAAGAGGGCGAGCCGGTCCGCCGGCCGCTCGTCTTCATCAATCCCGAGATCGTCGATTCGTCCGAGACGCTCCAGACCTACAACGAAGGCTGCCTTTCGGTACCGGAGATGTACGCCGAGGTCGACCGTCCCGACCGGATCCGCGCCCGCTGGCTCGACCGCGACGGGACCGCCCACGACGAGGAGCTGGACGGAATGCTCGCCGTCGTCCTCCAGCATGAGATGGACCATCTCGAAGGCATACTCTTCATCGACCATCTTTCCCGCCTGAAGCGCGAGATGATCCTCAAGAAGCTGTCCAAGGCGCGCAAGCTCGCCGCCTGACGGTGCCGCGGGGGTATCGGCCAAGCGGCCCTTTTACTCCCGACGCGCCGATCCTAAGAGGGCCTGATGCTGACCCTCACCCCCATCGCCGCGGCCGCCATCGCGCTGGTCTGCGCGACATGGCTGGCGGTCGCTGTGTGGGCGACCCTTCGCGGGCTCGGGCGAAGCCGGCTTGCGAGCGGGCAGAGCGCGGAGACGGCCGGATGCGAGGCGCTTCTCGCCGCCTCGCCGGCCTCGCCGCTCCTCATCCGCCGCGACGGCGGCCTGCAGGGGCCCGAGCTGACCGCCCGGATGCTCGGCCACGAGACCCTTCCCGATAGCCTCGACGGGCTGACCCGCCTCACCCGCGAGGATCTGGCGAGCCTTGCCGACCAGGTCGCGCGGACCGGCGGGGCGGCTGGACCCTTCGCCCTGCAGGTCCGCCCCGAAGGCTCCGCCCGGGTGATCGAGCTGCGCGGCGGCCCGGCGCCCGACGCTTGGCCGAGCGGAACGGTCTTGGTCTGGCTCTACGACGCCACCGAGGCGGCGGGGCAGATCGCCGCGCTCGATGCCCGCGCCGTACGCCTCACCGCCGCGCTCGACGCGCTCTCCGCGCTCATCGAGGCGGCGCCTTTCCCGGTCTGGCATCGGGGACCCGATCTCCGCCTCGCAATGGTCAACGGCGCTTATGTCGAGGCGGTCGAGGCGGAGGACGCCGCCTCGGTCGTCACCGGCAATGTCGAGCTGATCGACGACGCCGACCGCGCCGCCGTCCAGGCCGCCGCCGCCGCGCGCGAGGGAGTCACGGCGCAGGCGCGCACCGTCCCGGCGACGGTCGCGGGCGAGCGGCGGATGATGCAGGTCGTCGAAGTGCCGCTCGGCCCCAACGGGGTCGCGGGCTATGCGATCGACGTCGAGGATCGCGAGCAGGCTCGGGCCGACCTCGCCCGTTTCGTCCGAGCCCAGCGCGACATGCTCGACCGGCTGTCCGCCGGAGTGGCGCAATTCGGGCGCGACCGCTCGCTCATCTTCTTCAACCAGCCCTTCGCCCGGCTGTTCTCGCTCAAGGGCGAGTTCCTCGCCGACGGCCCGGAGTTCAACCGGCTGCTCGACGCGATGCGCGAGACCGGCCACCTGCCCGAGGTGCGCGACTATCCCGACTGGAAGCGTGAGCATGGCCGCTGGTTCACCGGCGGCCTCGCCGCCGAGGAGGAGGATTGGCTTCTGCCGGGCGGGCGCCACCTCCGGGTCGTCGCCCAGCCGCTTCCCGACGGCGGGCTGCTCCTGATCTTCGAGGACCGGACCGAGCAGCTCCGCCTCGCCTCCGCCCGCGATACCCTGCTCCGGGTTAGGACCGCTACCTTCGACAATCTGTTCGAGGCGATCGGGGTCTTCGCCTCCGACGGGCGCCTGCAATTGTGGAACAACCGCTTCCGCCAGCTTTGGGAGTTCGACGAGGAGCAGCTCTCCGCGAACCCGCGGATCGACGGGCTGACGCCGCTGATCGGGCGCAAGCTCAAGAACCCGCAGCATGCCGGGCTCGTCCGCGAGCTGGTGCGGAGCGCGACGGTCGAGCGCAAGCAGAGGAACGGCCGGGTCGGCTTCCTCGACGGGCGCGAGTTCGAATTCGCCGCCGTTCCGCTGCCCGACGGGAACGCATTGTTCACGATGCTCGACGTCACCGCGTCCCGCACGGTCGAAGCGGCGCTTCGCGAGCGGACCTCCGCGCTCGAGGAAGCCGACCGGCTGAAGACCGCCTTCGTCTCCAACATGAGCTACGAGCTTCGAACGCCGCTGACCTCGATCGCCGGCTTCGCCGAGATGCTCGACGGCGGCTATGCCGGAGAGCTTCCGGCGGCGGCCGTCGACTATGTCTCGGCGATCCTTCAGTCGGTCGCCCGGCTCGGCACCTTGATCGACGACGTCCTCGACCTGACACAGAGCGATTCGGGCGGACTCCTGCTCGCCGAGGAGAAGGTCGACCTGAAGGCTTTGTGCGCCGAGGCCGGGGAGGCTTTCCGGGCGCAGGCCGCCGCCCGGGGAGTCGAGTTCGCGCTCGAGATCGAGGCAGGGCTCGGATCGGTGACGGGCGACCGGCGGCGGCTTCGCCAGTCGCTTGAAAACGTGCTCAAGAACGCCGTCGCCCATACCGAGACCGGCGGGAGGATACTCCTCCACGCCGCCGGCAACCGCCAGGAGGCGCGGATCACCGTGTCCGACAACGGCCGCGGAATCGCTCCGGCGGATCAGGCGCGGGTCTTCGACCGGTTCCACCGAACCGCCGACGGCGGCGAGGCGGCGCTCGGACTCGGGCTCCCGCTCGCCCGCCAGTTCATCGAGGCCCATGGCGGGCGGGTCGAGCTTCTGTCCGAGGTCGGGCAGGGGACGACGGTGACGTTCAGTCTTCCCCGGAAGCGCGAATGATCCTGGCCGGGGCGGAAGCGACCGAGGCGCTCGGGCGGGCGCTCGCCGCACACCTGCGCCCCGGCGACGTCGTCGCGCTCTACGGCGACCTCGGCACCGGTAAGACGACCCTGGCGCGCGGGATCCTGCGCGGCCTCGGCTTCGAAGGCGACGTCGCCAGCCCGACCTTCCCGATCGTACAGCCCTACGAAGAGCTCGACCTCCCGCTCTGGCACGTCGACCTCTACCGGATCGAGGATCCGGCCGAGGCGGAGGAGCTGGCCCTCGACGAGGCGCTGGAGGAGGGCGCGCTGGTCGTCGAATGGCCGGAGCGGCTCGGCACCGGACTGTGGCCTCAGGCGCTCCGGCTGACGCTTAGCCGGCGAAGCGAGCGCGAGCGCGCCTTGACAGCGCAGGTGCCCGCCGCTTGGGGAGGGCGATGGCCGCCCCGATGATTCCGCCCGCGACGGCGCCCGAATTCCTGGATCGACTCGGCTGGGGCGGGGCGGAGATACTGCCGCTCGCCGGGGACGCCAGCTTCCGGCGCTACTTCCGGGTCGTCCGCGACGGCCGGACCGCCGTTCTGATGGACGCGCCTCCGGAGCATGAGGATATCGGCCCCTTCCTCGCCGTCGCCGGCCATCTGCTCGAGCGCGGCTTCGCGCCGCCCCGTCCGCTCGGGGTGGATCGCGAGAAGGGACTGCTCCTGCTCGAGGATTTCGGCGACCGCCGGGTGGCGCCGCTGCTCGCCCGTGATCCGGGCCCGGAGCGGGAGATCTACGCCAAGGCCGTGGACATTCTCGCCAGGCTTGCGGAGGAGCCCGCCCCGGCGGACCTGGCCCCCTATGACGACGCCGCCATGGCCCGGGAAGTGCTGCTCTTCACCGACTGGTACGGGCCGGCGCTGGGGCTGGAGCTCGACCCCGATTCCTACCTCGCCGCCTGGCGGGAGAGCTGGGCGGGAGTCGCCGCCGCCGCCGAGCGACGGCCCGTGCTGGTCCTTCGCGACTATCATGCCGACAATCTGATGGTCCTGCCCGACGGCGAGCTCGGGCTGCTCGACTTCCAGGACGCGCTTGCCGGCCACCCCGCCTACGATCTGGTCTCGCTCCTCCAGGATGCGCGGCGCGACGTCTCACCGGAGCTCGAGGCGGAGATGCTCGACCATTATCGCCGCTCCGCCCGGGTCTCCGACCCCGAGGCTTTCCGCGCCGACTACGAGGTCCTGGGAGCGCAGCGCAACGTCAAGATCCTGGGCATCTTCACCCGGCTTTGGAAGCGCGACGGAAAGCCTTTCTACCCCACCATGCACCCGCGCATTTGGAACTATGTCGAGCGCAATTTCCGCCATCCCGCGGTGGCGCCGGTCCGCGACTGGTTCGACGCCAATGTCCCGGAGCGCTATCGCGGCGATGCCTGCGCGAGGGCGATGGGGTGAGCCGCTACAGCAAGCCGCTGGCGCTGCGGCCGGCCCCGGCGGCGAACGTGCCCAAGACCGCGATGGTCCTCGCCGCCGGGCTCGGCAAAAGGATGCGGCCGCTCACCGCGACCCGGCCCAAGCCGCTCGTCGAGGTCGCCGGCAAGGCGCTGATCGACCATTGCCTCGACCGCCTGCGCGCCGCCGGAGTCCGCAAGGCCGTGGTCAACGTCCACTACTTGGCCGATTCCCTCGAAGCGCACCTCAAGAACCGGGTCACGGGCCTCGACATCGTCGTCTCCGATGAGCGCGAGCAGCTGCTCGAGACCGGCGGAGGGCTGGTCCGGGCGCTCCCGCTGATCGACGCCGACCCGTTCCTGGTCGTCAATTCCGACAATCTCTGGGTCGACGGGCCGGTCGACTCGCTCCGCCTGCTCGCCGCCGGCTGGGACGAGGCGCGGATGGACGCGCTCCTCCTCCTCGTTCCGCTCGCCTCGGCCCATTGCCACCGGGGGCAGGGCGATTTCCACATGAGCTCCGCCGGCCTTCTCCGGAGGCGCAAGCCCGGCGGAGTCGCGCCCTTCGTCTTCACCGGCATACAGATCGTCTCGAAGCGGCTGCTCGACGGCGTCGTTCCGGAGGGGCCGTTCTCGACCAACCTCCTGTGGGACCGCGCCATCGCCGAGGGGCGGCTGTTCGGGGCCGTCCACCAGGGCCTCTGGTTCGACGTCGGAGCGCCTCCCAACATCCGCAAGGCCGAGGAAATCCTTGGGTTTGCCTAAGCGCCCTCGCTAGGCTGGAGACGTGAGCTCCCACCGTCCCAGCGTCTTCACCATTCCGCTTCACCGCGCCTTCGCCGACGCGTTCGCGGCCGGATTGCTCGCCCGCTTCGGTCCGGGTCCGGCGGCGCTCGCGACGGGAATCGTGCTCGTCCCCAACAACCGCGCCGCCCGCGCCATCACCGACGCCTTCGTCCGCCGCTCGGCGGGCGGGCTTCTGCTTCCGCGAATCGTGCCGGTCGGCGATCCGGAGCTCGACGAGCGGCTCGGCGGCGCGCTCGAGTCGATGGGAGAGGGGACCCCCCCGCCGCCCGCCATCGCGCCGCTGGAGCGGCTGTTCCTTCTTTCCGGGCTGGTCGAGCGCGCGATGCCGGAGACCGGCCCCGCCGAGGCGCTCCGGCTGGCCGAGGCTCTGGCTCGCACCCTCGACCAGCTGATCGTCGAGGAGATCGCGCCCGAGCGGCTTCGCGGCTTCGCGTCCGAGCTTCCCGAAATGTCGCTTCACTGGCAGGCGTCGCTCGACCGGCTGGCGGTGATACTCGATCATTGGCCGCGGCTTCTCGCCGAACGCGGCCGCATCGATCTCGCCGAGCGCCGCAATCATGTCCTGTCGGCCGCCGCGCGGCGCTGGCGGGCGGAGCCGCCGCGCGGCTTCGTCGCGGCCGCCGGAATCACCACCGCCGCGCCCGCCGTCGCCCGGCTGCTCCGCACGGTGTCGCGGCTTCCGGAAGGTATGGTCGTCCTGCCCGGCCTCGACCTCGCCATGCCGGACGAGGAGTGGGAGGCGCTTGGGCCGCACGAGGCGGATCCGGACACCGGCCGCCGTCGCCGCTCGATCGAAACCCACCCGCAATTCCAGCTCAAGCGGCTGCTTGACCGGATCGGCGTCGGTCGCGGCGAAGTGGTTGCCTGGCGATGGGGCGGAGGACGCGACGCGCCCGCGGCCCGGAGCCGCGCCGTCGCCAACGCGATGAAGCCCGCCGCCTTCACCTCCGCCTGGCAGGAGCTCGCGCCGTCCGAGCGCCGCCTAAGCGGCGTCCGGGCGCTCGAACTGGCCGGACCGGCCGAGGAAGCTCAGGCGATCGCGATCGCAATCCGCGAGGCTTTGGAGAGCCCGGGGCGCACCGTCGCCCTCGTCACCCCCGATCGACTGCTCGCGCGCCGGGTCTCCGCCCATCTGCGCCGCTGGGGCGTGGAAGCCGACGACAGCGCCGGCCGCCCGCTTTCCGAGCTTGCCGCCGGGACGCTCCTCCTTGCCCTCGCCGCCGCGGCCGCCGAGCAATTCGCGCCGGTCCCGCTGCTCGCCCTGCTCAAGCACCCGCTGGTCGCCCGCGGGGAGGGGAGGCTCGACTGGCTCGAGGGCGCCCGCCTCCTCGACCGGGCGTTGCGCGGCCCGCGTCCGCCGAGCGGCCTTGCCGGCATAGCGGAGCATCTCGCCGAGCGGGGCGGCCGGGAGACGGAGTCGGCGGCCAGGGCGCTCGCCGCCGACTGGTGGAGCGGCGTCGCGCCTCGGCTCCGTCCGCTCGAGCGGGCGTTCCGCGCCGAGTCAGTGCCGCTCGACGCGCTTCTCGCCGCCTTGCGCGAGGCCGCTTCCGACCTCACCGGCGATCAGGCCTGGGCCGGGCCGGCCGGACGATCGGCCGCGGAGCTTCTCGCCGAAGCCGAGACCGCCTGTGCGGGCGGTGGGCGGATTGCTCCGGCGACCCTCCTTCCGATCCTCGAGCAGCTCCTGCGCGGGACCGCCATACGCCCGCCTTACGGCCGGCATCCGCGGGTGTTCATCTGGGGCTTGATCGAGGCGCGGCTCCAGCAAGCCGACCTCACTATCCTCGGCGGCCTCAACGAAGGGGTTTGGCCGCCCTTGCCGACTCCCGATCCGTGGCTTGCGCCGCGCCTCAGGCACGAGCTCGGCCTGCCGAGCCTCGAAAGCCGGATCGGCCTCGCCGCCCACGATTTCGCGGGCGGCCTCGGCGCGCCCGGCGTTCTGGTCACCCGGGCGAGGCGCGATGCCCGCTCGCCCGCCATCGCGTCCCGCTTCTGGCTTCGGCTGGAGGCGATGACTGGCGGAGTGACCCGCTCTCCGACTCACAAGGCCTGGGCGCGGGCGATCGACGCGCCCGGCGGCTATCGCCCCGCCCGGCGCCCGGAACCGTCGCCGGAGCAGGCGCTTCGGCCGCTTCGAATCTCGGTCACCGAGGTGGATCGGCTGAAGGCCGATCCCTTCGCCTTCTACGCCCGCAAGATGCTGGCCTTGCCGGCCCTCGACGAAGTCGACGCCGAGCCGAGCGCCGCCTGGCGCGGAAGCGCCGTCCACAAAGTGCTCGAAGCGTGGATGAAGCGGGACGATTGCGACCCGGAGCGCCTGCGGCCCAGGGCCGAGCTCCTTCTCGGCGAAGCGTCCACCCACCCGCTGATGCGCGCTTTGTGGCAGCCGCGCCTGCTCGAGGCGATCGACTGGATCGCCGGCGAGGTGGCGAAGAACCGCGCCTCGGGCCGGCTCCCCCTGGCGGCCGAGGCCTGGGGCGAGATCGAGATCGCCGGGGTAAGGCTGCACGGCATGGCCGACCGGATCGACCGCCTCGCCGACGGCCGCCTCGCCATCGTCGACTACAAGACGGGAATGCCGCCCGGTCCGCGCGCCGTGGCGGAGGGCTATTCGATGCAGCTCGGCCTGCTCGGCCTGATCGCCGAGCGCGGCGGCTTCAACGGGATCGAGGGCGTGCCGGCCAGTTTCGAATATTGGTCTCTGGCGAAGAAGGCGGGGAAGCTCGGCCATGTCGCCAGTCCGGCCGGCGGGCGGGCGGGGATCGATCCCGCCGATTTCACGACTCTGGCGGCGCGCAACTTCATCGGCGCCGTCGAGCGGTGGCTGACCGGCGGGGAGCCCTTCACCGCGAAGCTCCACCCCGAATATGCGCCTTATGGCGAGTATGACCAGCTGATGCGGCTCGACGAGTGGTACGGCCGCGACGGGCCCGCGATCAGCCCGCCATAGAGCCGTTGACGTTGGTGAAGGTCTGGTTGACGTTGGCGCCGACGCTTCGGATCGCGGTGATCGCGGCGATCGCGATCAGGCTTGCGACAAGCGCATATTCGATCGCGGTGGCGCCGCGGCGGTCGCGAAGAAGCTTGCGGGGAAAGGACATGGGAGCACTCCTCTGGCCGGCGCAGCATGAGCCCTTTCACTTGATCAAAGGTTAAGGCCGTCCCCGCCGTCCCGCCTTTCGATCGGGACGGCGGGGTCGGGAGCCGGTCAGCGGCAGCGGCTGACGACGTCGCGCTGGACGGTCCGGCCGAGCAGCGCTCCGACGGCGGCGCCGAGCACCGTTCCGGTGGTCCGCTCGCCATGCTTGTCGATTTCGCGCCCGAGCAGCGCGCCGGCGGCGCCGCCGAGGACCAGCCCGGTCGTCCCGCTCGAACGGCGGCAATAGGTCCGGCCGTCATTCCCGCGCCACGCCTGCCCGTGATAGATGCCGGCGCCGCGCGCCATGGCGGGCTCCGGGAGGGCGACGGCGGGGATCGCGAGGGTCGCCGCGGAGAGTGCGAGGATCATCTTACGCATGGTACAACTCCTTGTATTCACGAAGGAGTCGCTACCGCTCAAGGCTTGAGCGAAGCCTGAACCCGGCGGAAAGGCGCGGTTCAGCCGGCCGGCCGGACTCAGCCGGGGCCGAACTCAGCCGCGCCGGCCCCGGTTGGCGTAGAGGAGCGCCGCCACGATCGCCGCCGACCCGATCCCGATCGCCGCCCCGGCCGCCAGATATTTGGTCCGGCGCGGCCCTGCCTCCGGCTTCGCCTCTCCGCCGTCGGCGGGCGGAGCGCCGACCGGCGCGTCTTCGGGATAGGAGGGCTGGCGGGACATGGCTCGGCTCCGGCAGAGGGACTTCGACCATTCTCTATTGCGATGAGGCCGCACAGGGAAGCCGCCGAGGCGCGGCCGCTCGATTTCCCGTGGTTCGCGAAGAAAGCCGGGCTCACAAAGAAAAAGCCCCGGCACTAAGGCCGGGGCTCTGCGTCCGTCAGCGGGGAGGGGGGAGGGGGGAGCTGACGGCCGCGGTGGGGTACCATGCAGAACGTCAACCCCTGGAAAGGGTTCCCGAAAAAAACGAAACGCCCCGGATTTTTTTCCGGAGCGTTTCGCGACAGCTGCCTTTGAAGGGCGACTATCTCCCGTCCCCGCGACTCTTATAACATAAATTGCTTTGGCGGAAAAGCGGCCCGCGAGTCAGCCTGACGGCGGCGGCCCGGCGCGCGCGGCGATATCCTGGATCGCCTTCCAGCTTCCGTCCGACTGGCGGCGGAAGACGGTCAGATACTGGCCTTCCTCGCGCGCCGGCTGACCGGAACCCGGTTGGGTGTAGGTCACCCGGTAGGTTCCGCTGGTGAAGGCGATGTCGCCGCTCGCCTCGGTCCGCCGGTTGTCGAGCGCGATCGAGAAAGCGGGATCGGCGACCATCCGAGCGACCCCGGCCCGGATCGCGTCGCGCCCCGTCGCCGGAGCCTGGCCGGCGACGATCACGGCCGCGTCGGCGGCATAGCCGGACACCACCGCGTCGGCGTCGCGCGCCTTGTACGCGGCCAGCTGGGCCCGTTCGGCGGCTCGCACCGAATCCAGGTCCGAGCGGCCGGGCCCGCCGGCGCCGGAGGAGCAGGCCGCGAGCGCGGCGCAGAGCAGCGGCAAGGCGCGTGTCGGCGCGTTGTCACTGGACGGCTTCGGCACTCTGCGCCTCCTTTGTTACGGGGGCGCAAATGCGTAGGCGCGAGGCGCGGTTCCGCGCAAGGGGCGGGGCTTGCGGGCGGATCGGGGAGGGGGTAGGGCGCCGCGGCCCGGCGCCGGCGGAACCGTTTCGCCGGGCCCGCTTTCTCCCTGCCGGAGCCTGGAAGGACGAGGATGAGCCAAGCGACGGCCGCGGTGCCACCCGACGCGCGGGATCCCGAGCCGGGCCATGCGCCGCACGGCAGCCTGGTCAAGCTGACCCTGGGCGCGATCGGAATCGTCTTCGGCGATATCGGCACGAGCCCGCTCTACGCCTTCCGGGAGACCTTCGCCGGCCATCACGACTTCCGGCTGCCGGTCGACAAGCTCCACGTCTACGGCGTGTTGAGCCTGATCTTCTGGTCGATGATGATCGTCGTGACGCTCAAATACGTCCTCATCCTGATGCGCGCCGACAATAAGGGGGAAGGCGGAAGCCTCGCCCTCCTCGCGCTCATCTCGCGCAAGACCGAGGGGGCGAAATGGGGAAAGACGATCGTTCTCCTGGGTGTCTTCGCCTGCGCCCTCTTCTACGGCGATTCGATGATCACCCCGGCGGTCTCGGTGCTCTCCGCCGTGGAGGGCCTGGTCGTCGTCCAGGCCGGGCTCCAGCCTTTCGTCCTTCCGTTCGCGGTCGGGATCCTGGTCGGGCTGTTCATGATCCAGCGCCACGGCACCGCCGCCGTGGGGACTTTGTTCGGGCCCGTGGTCAGCGTCTATTTCACCACCCTCGCGGTGCTTGGCGCGATCAGCATCGCCGGAAACCCCTCAATCGCCTTGGCGCTCAATCCGATGTGGGCGCTTCGCTTCTTCCTGACCGAAGGCTTCCATGCCTTCGTCGCCTTGGGCTCCGTCGTTCTTGCCGTGACCGGCGCCGAGGCGCTCTACGCCGACATGGGTCATTTCGGCCGGCGGCCGATCAAGACCGGCTGGATCTACATCGTCCTGCCTGCCTTGATGATCAATTATCTGGGGCAGGGCGCCCTTCTCATCGCCAACGCCGGGGCGATCGAGAATCCCTTCTTCCTGCTCGCCCCCGAATGGTTCCGGCTGCCGCTCGTCCTCATCGCCACCGCCGCCACCGTGATCGCCAGCCAGGCGGTGATCTCCGGCGCCTTCTCGGTGACCCAGCAGGCGATCCACCTCGGCTTCGTGCCCCGCCTGCGGATCGAGCATACCAGCGAGGCGACCGCCGCCCAGATCTACATTCCGGCGATCAACTGGGCGCTGATGGTGATGGTCATCATCCTCGTCCTCGCCTTCCGCAATTCGTCGAACCTGACCGCCGCCTACGGAATCGCCGTCACCGGCGCGATGTTCATCGACACCTGTCTCCTGGCGGTAGTCCTGTTCACCCTGTGGCGCTGGAACGTGTGGGTCGCGGGGGGGCTGCTCACCCTCTTCTTCATCGTCGATGCCGGCTATTTCTCGGCGAACCTGCTCAAGGTGCCGAGCGGCGGCTGGTTCCCGCTGATGATCGGCTTCATCGCCTTCACCTTCCTCACCACCTGGGCGAAGGGGCGCCAGCTTCTCGCCCGCCAGCTTCGCCAGGGGGAGATTCCGCCGGCCTTGTTCATCAAGTCCGCCGCCGGCTCCGCCGCCCGGGTTCCGGGTACCGCCGTGTTCATGACCAGCCAGGCCGACGGAGTCCCCCACGCGCTCCTCCACAATCTGAAGCACAACAAGGTGCTTCACGAACGGTCGATCTTCCTCAAGGTCGCGATCGAGGACGTCCCCTATGTCGACGTCGAGCGGCAGATCGAGGTCGAGGATCTCGGCCAGGGCTTCTACCGGATCGTCCTCCATTTCGGCTTCATGCAGGACATGAACGTGCCGGAGGCGCTTCGCCGGATCAGCACCTGCGGATTCCCGTTCAAGATGATGGAGACGAGCTTCTTCCTCTCCCGCCAGACCCCGCTCGCCTCCAAGGTGCGCGGAATGGCGATCTGGCGCGAGAAGCTGTTCGCGTGGATGATGCGAAACGCCGAAAGCCCGATGGAATTTTTCGGCCTCCCGCCCAACCGGGTGGTGGAGATGGGCAGCCAGGTGAAGATCTAGGGAAACGGCGCGTCGCCCGAGCGTTTCCCGCTCGAAAGGATCGGCTCATGACCAAGAATGAGGACGAGGCCGGCGGCGCTCGGAACGAGGCAGACGAGGAGGAGCGGGTCGAGCCCGAAGCCGCTCAAGTCGGACAGCCGTCCGAGGTTCCGTCCGACGACGCCGAGCCGTCCGCGCCGGTGGATCTGGATCTTGCCCACGACCGCGCCAGCTGAATGACCTTCGTCGTCATCGGCCGCGATCCGCCCGGCGGCGAGCCCCGCCGCCGCCACCGCGCCGACCACCTGCGCTTCGTCACCGGCCAGCAGGACAAGATCGTCTATGCCGGCCCGCTGATCGAGGCGGGGCAGATGATCGGAAGCCTGTTCGTGTTCGACCTGCCCGACCGCGAGGCCCTGGACGCGTACCTCGCGGCGGACCCCTATTTCACCGGGGGCGTCTTCGCGACGATCGAAATCTTCGAGAGCCGCTGGATGGTCCCGGAGCGCGAGCCGGGAGCATTGGCGGCGGAGGCTGATCGGTCGAGGCGACTGTCCGACGGTGTCTCCGGTCCGGCGGGCGACGTATAGACTGGCGGCGCGAGCGCCGGCCGGCGGCGGGGTCAGCCATTCCCTTCGTCGCCTCCGTCTCGGCCATCCCGTTCAAGCCTGCCGATTTCTTCCCGCAGCGCGCCGGCGCGACTCTCCTTTGCCTCTTCGGCCCGTTGGTCCGGCTTCGTTCCCACCGCTGTCGAGGGACCGCGAGCGCCATCCGGCGCCTCGTCCGAAGGGTGCGGGGTCCGGCGATCGATCTGGGCGCGCAGGGAACCGCCCGGAGCCAACCTCCCCACGCGTCGAAGCTGTGCCGCAGCCGCCCCCCGTGGCCAGACCTGCTGCCACCAGATGTCGGTGGCGAGGTCGTGCCAGGAAAGATATCCTCCCTCGAGGACCGTGCGCGGAGAGGGAATCCTGCCGTTGAACGAGTAGCGCACGCCGCCCGATCTCACCGGGTCGAAAAAGTGCGGAGTGTAGAAATCGGAGACGAGCACGTCGTTCACCCTGTAGGCGTGAGCCGTTCCTCCCGACGGGTCGCAGACTTCGACGAGATAATTGACCCGCCCCTGGTCCGGGTGGACGGAAGCGCCCGCCACGAGCGTGGCCCCGAATGGATCGACAAGCATTTCGCACATCTCGTGCGAGCAGGTCAGCGACCAGAGATCGGGCGCGGCACCCGCCCGGACCAGGGCGAAGGGTTGGCCGTTGCGGTCGAGGTGGACTCCGGCTTGGCGAACCCGGATGTCGTCGCGGATGACGATCGGCCAATAATCGGTGGGTACGTCCCGAAGCCGAGGGAAAGGATCGACCGTGGCCGAAATGTTCCAGATCGGTCCGAGATCTCGCGCCGCCTGCTTCTGAAGCGCGGCGGCGACGGGGAGAAGCGAGTCGGTCGGAACGGCCGGCGATTCCGAGACGAGCGCCACGTGCCTTAGAAGTGTGCTCATCTTACCGCCTCCCGAAATCACGACCGGACTAATAATCGAGGAGGGGGTCGAGGAGCGTGATCTCCGTCACGCCAAGCGCCAGGCGACGTGGGTTAAGCCTCCTTCACCGACGAGGGAGGAAATCATGCTTCGACGCACATTCATGCTGCTCTGCGCCTGCTCGCTAAGCGCCTGCGCGACGACCAGCTTCGCTCCCCCTTCCGTGAACGTCAACCGCGGGGACACCGGACGGGAGGCGTTGGTGAGCTGCGCGCCGGGCGGCGGTGGAAAGCCCATCGATCAGGACGTCGCGGGCGCGCTCCAGCTCATCGACAATTTCGTCGATGCCTACCGGTGCGCGGCGCACGCCGCGGCAAACGGCCGACAGGCGTTCGAAGTGCCTTCCTTCCTGACCCTGGTCGGCTCGACGGCGGCGGTCGCGTTCGGCGCCGGCTCGGACGTCGCGATCGCGGGCGGTATCGGCAATTCCGTGTTCAGCGGCGCCAAGTCCTATTACGATCCTCAGGCGAAGGCCGACATCTTCGATCGCTCGCTCGATGCACTGCTGTGCATTCAGACGGAAGCCGTGGGGATCAAGGCGTTCGACATCCCCAAGGCGGCGGAGGCGGAGCGAGGCGGAGCGTCCAATCTGCTGACCGGCGCTCTTGGCGAGGAGGGCGGAGTCGTCGCCATCAGCTCCGAGCAGCAATATTTTCGAATGGTTTCCGCCGCGCTGATGTCGGTGGAGCGAGTCACCGCGCTTCGCCTCAGCCGGGTCGGCCACTTCGATCCCGGCGGAGTCCAGGCGGAGATCGAGAAATGGGGCAAGGAACGGGCGGAGAAGGAAGCGGCATTGGCGGCGCCTCCAGCTCCGGACGAGGCGCTCGTCGCCTCGCTTTTCGGCGCCGATTCCGGCACTCAGGCGCTCGTTCAGCAGGTCCATCTGGAGATCGAGGCCCTGCAGCCCGCCCTTCAGCTCTGCGTGACTCGGGCGAAGGGATGAATGAAGGGCGCTAGGACGGGGCGGGGCGGGCCGGGTCCGGTTCCGGGCCGGACCGGTCGTCGGCAAGTCCCGCTATGCGCCGGCGTCCCGACCGATTAATCCCATCGCCAGATGCCCCACCGCTTCCGCCCGCTTTCCCCGCTTGAGAACGAGCAGCTCGCCGCCTCCTCGCCCGCCACCCACGCGGCGCTTTCCGCTTCGGCGGGGACGGGCAAGACCCACGTTCTGACCGCCCGAGTGCTTCGCCTCCTGCTCACCGGCGTCGATCCTTCCTCGATCCTCTGCCTGACCTTCACCAAGGCCGGGGCGGCGGAGATGGCGGAGCGGATCCACACTCGCCTGGCATCGTGGGTAAGGCTCAAGGAGCCGGCGCTTCGAAAGGAGCTTTTCGCGCTCAGCGAGGATCGCGAGCCGAAGGACGTCGCCCGCGCCCGCACCCTGTTCGCCCGGGTCCTCGACGCCCCTGGCGGCGGGTTGCGCATCCACACCATCCACGCCTTCGCCCAGGGGCTGCTCGGCGCCTTTCCCGCCGAGGCGGGGCTCACCCCCGGATTCCGGCCAATCGAGGGACGGGAGGAGCAAAGGCTCGCCCGCGAGACTCTCGCCGAGATGCTGGTCGAGGCCGAATCGGGCCGCGACGAGGGCCTGATCCGCGACGTCCAGGCGCTCAGCCATCGGCTCGGCGAGTCGGGCGCCGAGGGCTTCCTTCGCGCCTGCGGCCGGGCGCCGGACGCGATGGAGGCGCTGGGAGCGCCGGAGCTGATCGAGGATCGCCTCCGCCGCGCCTTCGATCTGCCCACCGGCGACATCGACGAAGCGATCGCCGCCCAATGCTGCGACGACCTGTTCGACCGCGCCACCTTGCAGCGGCTGGTGGAGGCGAACCGGACCTGGGGAACCGCCACCGGCCTTGGCTTCTGCGACGTCGCCGCCGACTGGCTGGGCCGGGAAGGGGCCGGGCGGGCGAGCGCGCTGGAGGCGCTTGGCGGGCTCGTGCTGACCAAGACGGGTGAGCCGCGAAAGCCCCCGGCGGGGCTTCTAAAGGCCGATCCGGACTTCGCCGAACATGCGGCGCGGCTCGCGACATGCTGCTCGCGCCTCATCCGGATGCGCAAGGTGGCGAGCCTCGTCGGCTGCTTCGCCGCCGGGCTTCGCGCCGGGCAGCGCTTCGCCGCCGAATATGCCGCGGCCAAGCGCAATGCGGGGCTGGTCGATTTCGACGATCTGATCCGCTGGAGCGAGGCTTTGCTCGCCACGCCCGGAATGGGCGACTGGGTGCGCTACAAGCTCGACCAGCAGACCGACCACATTCTCGTCGACGAGGCGCAGGACACCAATTCGGGACAATGGAGCATCGTCGGCGCGCTGACCGAGGAATTCTTCGCCGGAGCAGGCGCCGCCGGGCGTCACCGAACCCTCTTCACCGTCGGCGACTTCAAGCAGGCGATCTTCGGCTTCCAGGGGACGGACCCGCGGGAGTTCGAATCCGCGCGCCGCTATTTCGAGGCGAAGGCGAAGGCGGTCCGCGAAGCCGCCGAGTCGATCGGCGTAAGCCCGCTGCCGCCCGATTTCCTCGATCTTTCCATGGACCGGAGCTTCCGCTCGTCGCCGCCCGTCCTCGCGGTGGTCGATCGCGTACTCGAGCGGCTCGGGCCCTCGGCGCTCGGGCTCCCGCGAAGCGCGAACCCCCATCTGCCCGCCGCCGCCCGCCGTGGCGGAAGCGTCGCCTTGTGGCACCCGACCGTCGAGCGCGGACAGGCGGAGGAGGAGTCCGGCGAGGAAGGCTGGGTCAGCGACACGGTCCGGCTCCATGCGGGGCGACTCGCCAGGCAGATACGCGAGTGGCTCGAACAGCCGTTCTGGGTGGAGGCGAGAGGCCGGCCGCTCCGCCCCGAGGATATACTCGTCCTCGTCCGCCGCCGCGGCGACCTTGCCGCGCTCCTCGTCGCCCGGCTCCACGCGGAAGGGGTGCCGGTCGCGGGAGTCGACCGGCTGCTCCTCACCGCGCCGCTGGCGGTGCGCGACCTGCTCGCCGCCGCGCGCTTCGCGGTCCAGCCGCTCGACGATCTGAACCTCGCCTCGCTGCTCGTCTCGCCGCTGTTCGGCTGGAGCCAGGAAACTCTGTTCGCTTCGGCCAATGGGCGAGAGGGGCCGTTATGGTCGCGGATCCGCGACCTTCCGGGGCACGAGGAGACCGTCGCCGGGCTCCAGTCGCTTCTTCGGATGGCGGATTTCGCAACGCCCCACCAGTTCCTCGAGACGATCCTCTCCGGCGAGCTCGACGGACGGCGAAAGCTGCTCGAGCGGCTCGGCCCCGAGGCGCGCGATCCGATCGACGAGCTCGTCGCCTCCGCCCTGGAGTTCGAGACCGTTTCGCCGGCATCGCTTCAGCGGTTCCTCGATTGGTTCGCCAAGGGCGACGTCGAGATCGTCCGCGACCCGTCGGCGCCGCTCGACGCGGTGAGGGTGATGACGGTTCACGGCTCGAAAGGGCTCCAGTCGCCGGTCGTCGTCCTCGCCGATTCCAGCGCCGATCCGGAACGTTCCCGGCCCGGCGCCCGAATGGCCGAGCTTAGACTTGGTCCCGACGGGCCGGCGGTCCCGGTCTTCCGGCCGCGCAAGGACGAGCTGGCCGAGCCGCTCAAGGCGCAGGTCGAGGCCCGGGACCGGCTCGACCGCGAGGAGCATTGGCGCCTGCTCTACGTGGCGATGACCCGCGCGGAGGAGCGGCTCTATGTCGGCGGGGCGCTCGGAGCGGCGGATTCTGGCGGCGCGGCCGAGGCAAGCTGGTACGCCGCCGTCGAGGCCGCGCTTCTAAGCCTTTCCTGCGAGTGGGAGGAGGATGCTCGGTGGGGACGGGCGCTTCGCCACGGATCCGGCGAAGTGTTCGTGAAATCCGCGGCTCGCCGCCCCCCGCCGACGATCGCCGCGCCTGAATGGCTTCGTCGGCAGGCCCCGGTCGAGACCCGGCCGCCGCGGCCGCTCGCGCCGTCCGCCCTCGGCGAGGACGACGTCTCCGATCCGCCGCCGTCGCCGGCGATGCGCGAGGCGGCCGCTCGGGGCCGGCTGCTCCACCAAATGTTCGAGCGGCTTCCGGCGGTGCCCGAGGCGGAGCGTGCCGGGCGCGCCGATCTCTGGCTCGAGCGCTCCGCCGGCGTTTCCGACCCGGCGCTTCGCCAGTCTTTGGTCGCCGACGCGCTTCGCGTTCTCGAGGATTCGCGGTGGCGGGCGCTGTTCGGTCCCGCCGCCTTGGCGGAAGCGCCGATCGCCGCCGTCGTCGCGGGCGGAATCGTCGTCTCGGGAACGGTCGACCGCCTGCTCGTCGAGCAGGAAAGGGTGACCCTGGTCGAGTTCAAGTCCGGGCGAAGGCCTCCGGCGCGGCTGGAGGAGATTCCGGCCGCGCACCTGCGCCAGGTCGCCTCCTACGCCGCGGCTCTGGCCGCGATTTTCCCGGGCCGCGCGGTTGAGGCCAAGCTCCTCTACACGTCGGCGCCGATCCTGTTCGATCTGCCGTGGCCGCTTCTCGACGCTCATGGGCCGGCGGCGGGGGAGGTTGAGCCGGCGGCGGCGGCTTCCTAAATGGGTGATGACGAAGTTCAGGAGAATCAGATGAGCACCAAGAGCGTTTCCGACGAGAGCTTCCAGAGCGAGGTCCTTGCTTCCGACAAGCCCGTCCTCGTCGACTTCTGGGCGGAATGGTGCGGACCCTGCCGCCAGATCGCTCCCGCGTTGGAGCAGATCGGCACCGAGCTCGGCGATCGGGTGACGATCGTGAAGGCCAATCTCGACGACGCCGGCGAGGCGGCGAGCCGTTATTCGATTCAGACCATCCCGCAGCTCGTCCTCTTTCAGGGCGGCACCGAGATCGCCCGCTGGAAGCACGGCGCCGCGCCCAAGAGCGTTCTTCAGGAGTGGCTGACCGGCGCGCTCCCGGCCTAAGGGCTCGAAAATTCCCCTCTCCCCCGCGGGGAGAGGGGCATGGGACGACCCTCTTCCCTGGCAGGAGAGGGGGCGTGGCCGTCACTTTGGCGGGTCGGTTCCCTCGAGGCCCCGCGTGTCCGGCCGGAAGCGATCGTTCCTCGGCAGATCGTCCTTGGGTTCGAACCAGCCGATCCGGCTTCCCCAGAAGATGTGGTAGCCGGGCGGAACGAGGTCCGGACGGTCGAGCGTCGCGACGCTGAAGTCGACCGTCTCGGGCTGGTGATCGACCTCCATCAGGAAGGGCGTTCCACAATCCCCGCAGAAGGTGCGGTGGCCGAAGCTCGAGGATTTGAAAGACTTCAGCCGGTCCTTGCCCTTCGTCCAGACGAGGTGTCCGGCCGGAACGCTCGAGAAGACCATGCCCGGTGCTCCGGAGTTGAGCTGGCAGGTGCGGCAATGGCACCAGCCGGTGTCGAAGGGCGCGCTTCGAAGCGCGTAGCGCACCGCCCCGCAGGCGCAGCCGCCGGAAAGGTTGTCGTCCATGCCGCACGGCTAGCGCCGCGGCCGGAGGCGCGTCAATCCTGGGACCCGGCCGCCTTGCCCCATGGACGGGACGGGCCTCAATCACTATGTCCTGCCTGAACCGGCGCCCAGGCGCCTTACGGATCCGCGCGCTTGGAACTTCTCCTCTTCCTCTCCGCCATGCTGGCCGGCCTCACCGGGCTCATCTCCGGTGAGCGGACCGTGGACGTGCGCCAGGTCGAGCGGGCGGCCGTCGCCACCTTCGCTTGCGCGGGGGAATGCGCTTCGGAGACCCAGAGCGAAGCGGCCGCCATTCTTGCCGTCGCTTCGGCCTGGCCCGCCGCGACTCTGCCCGCCCGAGCCGAAGCGCCGGCGCGTGGCGGCGAGGCTCCGGTCGACGAGCGCCGGCTCGAATAAGCCGGTGTTTCGGACCCGCCGCCCGGCGGGACCGTTTGCCTTGCCTCTCGAAGCGCCTCCGGCGCGGCGTCCGGAGCGGCGCGAAGCTCCCCCAAGAATATCAGGATTGCCACCATGATCGGCGGATTTGCCAAAGCCATTTTCGGGTCGTCCAACGACCGCTACGTCCGCTCGCTTCGCAAGATCGTCGAGAGGGTCAACGGCTTCGAGCCGCGGATCTCGGCGATGACCGACGACGAGCTTCGCAACCAGACCGTCATCTTCCGGCAGCGGCTCGGCGAGGGCGAGGATCTCGACGACATCCTTCCGGAAGCCTTCGCCACCGTCCGCGAGGCGGCGAAGCGGACCCTCGGCCAGCGCCATTACGACGTCCAGCTGATCGGCGGAATCGTCCTTCACCGCGGCGAGATCGCCGAGATGCGCACCGGCGAGGGGAAGACGCTCGTCGCCACTCTCGCCTGCTATCTGAACGCGCTCGGCGGCAAGGGCGTCCACGTCGTCACGGTGAACGACTATCTCGCCCGCCGCGACGCCGACTGGATGGGCCAGATCTACCGGTTCCTGGGGATGAGCGTCGGCGTCATCGTCCCCAACCTTTCGGACCAGCAGCGCCGCGACGCCTATCATAGCGACATCACCTACGGCACGAACAACGAGTTCGGCTTCGACTATCTGCGCGACAACATGAAGTATGAGCGCGAGTCGATGGTCCAGCGGCCCTTCAACTTCGGGATCGTCGACGAGGTCGATTCGATCCTGGTCGACGAGGCGCGCACCCCGCTGATCATCTCGGGCCCGACCGAGGACAAGTCCGAGCTCTACATGTCGGTCGACGCGATCGTGAAGGGGCTCGTCCCGGTCGACTACGAGCTCGACGAGAAGCAGCGCTCGGTCGTCCTTACCGAGGACGGCACCGAGAAGATGGAGCGTCTGCTCGAGGAGGCGGGCCTTCTGGTCGGCTCCAACCTCTACGACTTCGAGAACACGCTCGTCGTCCATCACCTGAACCAGGCGCTTCGCGCCAACGTGATGTTCAAGCGCGACATCGATTACATCGTCAAGAACGGCAAGGTGATCATCATCGATGAATTCACCGGCCGGATGATGGACGGGCGCCGCTGGTCGGACGGCCTCCACCAGGCGGTGGAGGCGAAGGAAGGCGTGACGATCGAGCCGGAGAACCAGACCCTCGCCTCGATCACCTTCCAGAATTATTTCCGGATGTACCCCAAGCTCTCCGGGATGACCGGCACCGCCGCGACCGAGGCGGCGGAGTTCTGGGACATCTACAAGATGAACGTCGTCTCGATCCCGACCCACGTCGCGGTCAAGCGGGTCGACGAGGACGACGAATTCTACAAGAACCAGAACGACAAGTTCGCCGCCATCGCCAGGTCGATCAAGGAGAAGCAGGAGCTCGGCCAGCCGGTGCTGGTCGGCACCGTGTCGATCGAGAAGTCGGAGCTGCTCTCGGAGTTCCTGGTCCGTGAAGGCGTCAAGCACGAGGTGCTGAACGCCCGCTACCATGAGCAGGAGGCCCACCTCGTCGCCCAGGCCGGGCGGACCGGGGTCGTCACCATCGCCACCAACATGGCGGGCCGCGGAACCGACATCCAGCTCGGCGGTAATGTCGACTTCCGGGTCGGCGACGAGCTTGCGACGATGGAGGAGGGGCCGGAAAAGGACGCCGCCATCGCCCGGATCAAGCGCGAGGTCGAGGAGGAGCGCGAGCGGGTAAGGGCCGCGGGCGGCTTGTTCGTGCTCGGCACCGAGCGGCACGAAAGCCGCCGTATCGACAACCAGCTTCGCGGCCGGTCGGGCCGGCAGGGCGATCCCGGCCTTAGCCGCTTCTACCTCAGCCTCGACGACGACCTTCTGCGCATCTTCGGGCCGCAGACCATGTTCGCCCGGCTGATGAACAAGAATCTCGAGGACGGCGAGGCGATCGTCTCCCCTTGGATCTCGAAGGCGATCGAGACCGCCCAGAAGAAGGTCGAGGCGCGCAACTACGACATCCGCAAGCAGGTCGTCGAATATGACGACGTGATGAACGACCAGCGCAAGGTGATCTACGAGCAGCGTGCCGACATCATGGACGCCGACGCGGTCGGCGACGTGGTCGTCGACATGCGCGCCGAGACGATCAACGCGATCGTCGGCGAATCCTGCCCGCCCAATTCCTATCCGGAGCAGTGGGATTTGGAGCTGCTCAAGACCCGGGTCACGGAGGTATTCGGAATCGAGCCTCCGATCGCCGAGTGGATGCAGGAGGATGCGGTCGATCCCGAGATCCTGGTCGAGCGGCTCGAGGCGCTCACCGCCCGCCAGATCGAGGAGAAGATCGCCGACCTTGCGCCCGAGACCTACATCCAGGTGGAGAAGAGCGTCCTCCTCCAGTCGCTCGACCACCATTGGAAGGAGCATCTCGCGATGCTCGACGCGCTAAGGCAGGTCATCCACCTTCGCGCCTACGCCCAGAAGAAGCCGCTCGACGAATATAAGCACGAGGCCTTCCAGCTGTTCGAGCGGATGCTCGCCGCCATCCGAGAGGACGTCACCCGCACCCTGGCGCTGGCCAATTTCAGCTACCAGGAGCCGGAGCCGCTTCCCGACTTCGGGCAGTTCGGCGAGCTCCAGCCGCTTCCCGACTTCATCACCCACCATATCGATCCGTTCACCGGCGACGACGACACCGCCGACATCGATGCGGGAACCGGCAACATCCTTTCGCGGCTTCCGCCGCTCCAGATGGAGCAGCCGGAGATGCGCTCGGACGCCAACGTCGCGGAGCTCGCCGGAGTCAGCCGCAACGCGCCCTGCCCGTGCGGATCGGGGCTCAAGTACAAGCACTGCCACGGCCAGCTGGCCTAAGGAAAAGGGCCGGCGGATCGCTCCGCCGGCCCTTCGTCATCCCGCGAAGGCGGGATCTCCCCCGCGTCACGCCATCTTGAAGCCTTCCTTGTTCATCAGCGAGGTGAGCTTGGCGTTCTGCTCGGGGCTCATCACCTTCTGGAAGGCCGGGAAGACCTCGTCTTCCTCCATCCGCATATGCTCCTGGATCATCGAGCGGAAGTCGCGCACCCGGGCGAGCCATTCCGGGCTGGTGTTGGACAGAGTCTCGAGCTCGTAGAGATAGGTCTTCACATAGCCGTGCTCGGCGTTGAGCGCGTCGGCGTCGTGGGCGAGATTGGCCTGGCGGAGCGCCGGGTAGACGATGCTCTCCTCCTCGTGGGCGTGCTTGGTCAGGGCATATTTGAGCTTCATCAGCAGGTGCGAGCGAATCATCCCCTGGCTGTCGTCGGTCGCCTCGATCTTGTCGAAGATGCCGAGCGCCAGCGCGTGCTCCGCCTTGAGGGCGTCGCACCAGTCGCCGGATACGCCGCCGGTGGTGAACTGGACGAAGAGCTTTCGCCCGACATTCGCGGCGATTCCCATCGCGGCCCCCGCCAGCGCGGCGCCGGCGAGCACCCCGGCGCTTCCGCCGCCGAACGAGAATGCGCCGCCTTCGTCACGGCCGCCGCCGCCGTTCGAGCTGCGCGTGCCCGATCCGGACTTCCTGTTGCGCTGCCTGGAATCGCTGTCGCTCGCCATCATGGCCTCCTTTGAAGTTTGCGCTGGAACCGCCGGGGGCGCGGCAAGGTTCCGGGCGCCGAACCTGATCGGGCGCCGGCGAATAGCGCCTCATTCCAGTCGATTGGCGGACACTCCTGCGCCGGACGGTTCGGAACCAGGGCCGATCGGTGAGGATACCTAAGCCGCGAGCTTCGTTGGGAGAGGATCACCGCGACCAACAGGAGTGAGGCCGATGAAAGCGCTCGTCTGGCACGGCAAGCAGGACATAAGATGCGACAACGTTCCCGATCCCACGATCGAGGAGCCCCGTGACGCCATCATCAAGGTTTCGAGCTGCGCGATCTGCGGCTCCGACCTTCACCTCTTCCACAACTACATCCCCGCGATGAAGCCGGGCGACATCGTCGGCCACGAGATGATGGGCGAGGTGGTCGAGACCGGGAGCCAGGTGTCGAAGCTCAAGAAGGGCGACCGGGTCGTCATCCCCTTCACGATCAACTGCGACGAATGCGACCAGTGCCGGCGCGGCAATTACTCGCTGTGCGAGCGCTCCAACCGCAACGGCGAACTCGCCGACAAGGTCTTCGGCCATCGCACCGCGGGCCTGTTCGGCTACACCCACCTCACCGGCGGCTATTCCGGCGGCCAGGCCGAATATCTGCGTGTTCCGTTCGCCGATTCGACCCACATCAAGGTTCCTGACGGAATGACCGACGAGCAGGCGCTGTTCCTCGGCGACATCTTCCCGACCGGCTGGCAGGCGGCGGTCCAGTGCGACATCCAGCGCAGCGACGTCGTCGCGATCTGGGGCGCGGGACCGGTCGGCCAGATGGCGATCCGGAGCGCGATCATCCTCGGAGCGAGGAAGGTCGTCTCGATCGACCGGCTGCCCGAGCGGCTGAGCATGGCCGCCGCGGCCGGCGCCGAGACGATCAACTTCGAGGATGAGAGCGTCCTCGACCGCCTCAATGCGCTCACCGGCGGCAAGGGCCCGGACAAGTGCATCGACGCGGTCGGCCTCGAGGCTCACGCCTCCTCGCACCTCGACTCGATGATGGACCGGGTGAAGCAGTCGACGATGATGGCCAGCGACCGCGCCCACGTGCTTCGCGAGATGATCTACGTCTGCCGGGGAGGCGGCGTTCTCTCCATCCCCGGAGTCTATGGCGGCCTGGTCGACAAGATCCCGTTCGGAATGGCGATGAACAAGGGCCTCACCTTCCGAACGGGCCAGACCCATGTCCGCCGCTGGACGGACGACCTCACCCGCCGGATCTCGGAAGGGGAGATCGATCCCTCCTTCGTCATCACCCACACCGCGAAGCTCGAGGAAGGGCCGGGAATGTACCGGGTCTTCGAGCAGAAGGACGACAGCTGCATCAAGGTCGTCCTCAAGCCGTGAACGTGCTGTCGAAGCGCCGGATCTTTCAGTTCCCCGGCGAAGGCCGGGGCCCAGCGACAAGGACCGCGCGACTGGATCCCGGCCTTCGCCGGGACACAAGCAAAGGAACTAATCGATGAACGCCACGTCCACCCTCGTCACCAGCCGCCCCGACCGAAGCCTGACGACCACCGATCGGGTCGCTCGGGGCCTCGGCTGGTTTTCGATCGCGCTCGGCCTCACCGAGCTGGTCGCCCCGGGCAAGCTCGCCAAGTCGCTCGGCCTCGAAGGCCACGAGCGCCTCCTCCAGGCCTATGGAGGCCGCGAGATCGGCGCCGGGGTCTGGGCACTGTCCGACACGCCCGCGCCGGCCATCTGGGCTCGGGTCGCCGGCGACCTCGCCGACATCGCGACCCTCGCGGCGGGCCTTCGCGGCGCCGACGAAACTCAGCGCCGGAACGGCTGGATCGCGCTCGGCGCCGTCGTCGGGATCACCGCCGTCGACATCCTCACCGCCGCGAGCCTCACCGCCGAGACGAGCGAGCGCAAGGGCGACACCGGCCGCGACTATAGCGACCGCAGCGGCTTCCCGCGCGGAGTCCAGGCGGCCCGCGGCGCCGCGGAAGGCTTCACCCCGACCGACTTCCAGGTCACCGCGACCGAGGAAACCAAGGCCGAGACCGCGCTCGAGCCGGCCTGACCGTCTTTTCCTCTCCCGCTCGCGAGACAGGCCTCGCTCCTCTCCCGCTCGCGCGAAAGGCCTCGCTTCCCCTCTCCCGCTCGCGGGAGAGGGTAGGGTGAGCGTAGGGTGAGGGTCTTCTTCTTTTCCGGCGCCCCGCCAAAGACCCTCACCTACCACTGCTAGACGGCCGGCCCCTCCCGTCCCGCCGGCGGGAGAGGGAAGGGAATTCGGCAGACGTCGATCCATTCGGCGCCGACAAGGGCCGCGAGCCGCTCCGGCGGCACCCGGACCGAGGTCGTCAGCGACCCGGCCGCGGGAAATACCTCGTCATATTGTCGAAGCGACCGGTCGCAATAGACGGGGAGGGGCCGCGCCAGTCCAAAGGGGCAGACTCCGCCGACTGGGTGTCCCGTCGCCTCCAGAGTCTCCTCCGGGCCGAGCATCCTCGGCCGGCCGCCGAACGCGGCCTTCGCCTTGGCATTGTCGAGCCGCGAATCGCCGCTCGCGACCAGCAGGAAAACCTCGCCGCCGGCGCGGACCGCCAACGTCTTGGCGATCCGCCCCGGCTCGACCCCCAGCGCCAGTGCCGCCTCCGCGACGGTAGCGGTGCTCTCCTCGACCGCGATTATCGGAAGATCCGGCGCGTGCTCGGCAAGCCAGGCTCGGACGGTTTCGTGGCTCATCGCGACACCTCTCTCAAAGCCGCCGCCGCTGCGCAAGCGCGGGCGGCGTTTCGGTTTTCTTTACCAACCGGCGCTAGGGAAAAGGCGATCACAAGGGGATAATGATGTCCAACGACACCGCCGCATCGCTCTCGCACCTCGGCGCGGGATCGTCCCAGGCCCTGTTCCTGGACCTCCTCGAGCGGGTGTTCGTGCTCGTCCTCGTCTCCTCCTTCCTCTACCGGCTCGCGCCGACCATCGCGGTCTCCGTGCCGAACCTGCTGATCATGGTTTCGGAAGGGCTCACCGCTTTGATGATCCTCATCCGCCGGCCCGGCCCGGCGATGAACACCGGCTACGGCTGGGCGATCGCGATCATCGGCACCTGCGCGCCTCTCCTCGTGGTTCCGGGCGGCGACCAGTGGATCCCGCCGGCCGCGACGGTAAGCCTGATGTCGTTCGGTCTCCTGTGCAGCATCTCTGCCAAGATCTTCCTCCGCCGCAGCTTCGGCATCGTTCCGGCCAATCGCGGGGTCCAGCGTGAGGGACCCTACCGGGTCGTCCGCCATCCCATCTATTTCGGCTACCTGCTCGCCCAGATCGGCTTCTTCTGCGTCAGCGTCTCGGTTTCGAACGCGGTCGTCTACGCCGCCTGCTGGCTCGCCATGGTGCTCCGCATCCGCGCCGAGGAGGAGATTCTCGGCCTCGATCCGGACTATGCCGAATATCAGCGCACCGTCCGCTATCGCCTCATCCCGTTCGTCTGGTAGGTTCCGGGACGAAGAGCCGGGATAGCGGTCCGGACGGCGGGTCCGGTCAGAACCGGATGGAAATCCCCGCATAGAATTCCAGGTCCGAAGTGGCGCGGGTGAGACCGAAATTCGCCCCCGCGTCGAGCTGGAGGCGCGGCGAGACCGCGTAGGCGAGCGCGGCGTCGAGCGACGCCTGGCGGGCCGTACCGGACGGTTCGAAGTTCAGGTTCGTCCACAGCTCTCCGGCCGCCGTCAGCCTCGCGCCGAACGGCATGGAAAGGTTGATCAGGTTGACCAAGGCGAGGTGACGGCCCGAACCGTCCGCATCGGCGAGGAGGTCGAGCTCGGGACCAAGCGTTGCGCTCGCCCGGCCGCCGAGGGCGAAGCTGATCGGCACCGCCAGGCCGCCTTCCGCCTTGCCGTTGCCGAGGCCGGTGCCGGCGGTGGGGACTTTCACGAAGGGGATCGCCGCCAGCCGCACTGGAGCGCCTTCGGAGGTCAGCCGGCGCTTGTAGCGGACGACGACATCGCCGAAGCCGGATCGCGCCGACCTGCCTCGGCCCGATCCGCCGCCGGTCCTCAGCCTGGCAAAAGGGGTGAACCCGAATTGAAGGTCCGAACCGTCGGAAAGGCCCAGCTTCGCGTAGGTGGCGCCCAGGGTCAGGAGGTCGGTCCGATTTCCGCCGCCCCTGGCGAGGCTCCAGCCGGCGACGCTCGTCTCGATCTGTAGCCGCCCGGCGGGGACCGTACAGACCGCGTTCGCCTTGGCGGGGCGGTCCGTACAGACGGGCGGTTCGGCGGCCGCGGCGCCGGCGGAAAGCGCCGCCGGCAGGATCAGGAGCGCGACTCTCATATCTGCAGCTGGCTTCCAAGCTCGACCACGCGATTGGTCGGGAGCCTGAAGAATTCCATGGCGCTCTCGGAGCTCTTCATCATCCAGGCGAAGAGGCGCTCTCGCCACGGAGCCATGCCGGGGCGCTCCTTCGAAGCGATCAGCTTCTGGCGGCCCAGGAAAAAGCTGGTGCTCATCATGTCGAACCGGGGGCCGCAGGTGTCGAGCCGCGCTAGGTCGCGGGGGATGTCGACCTCCTCCATGAATCCATAGTGGAGGACGACCCGATAGAAACCCTGCCCCTCCGACTCGACCTCGAGCCGCTTCGGCTCGGCGAGGTAGGGCAGGTCCTCGACCTTGACCGTAAGGATCAGAACCCGCTCGTGAAGCACCTGATTATGCTTGAGGTTGTGGAGCAGGGCGGAGGGGATCGCCTCCGCCGAAGCCGAGAGGAAGACGGCGGTCCCGCGGACCCGGTGGGCCGACGCGGCGGCGGACCTGATGAAGATGGCGAGCGGCAGCGCCCCTTCAGCCAGCCGATCGCGCATCAGCCGACGGCCGGTCGCCCAGGTCGTGAGGACGGTGAACAGCAAGGCGGCGACGACGAGGGGGAACCAGCCGCCGTCGGCGACCTTGGTGATGTTGGAGGCGAAGAAGGCGCCGTCGACCAGCGCGAACAGCCCGATCGCGGCGGAAGCGACGAACCGGTTCCAGAGCCACACCCGGAAGACGAGGAAGCCGAGCATGACCGTGGTGATCAGCATCGTTCCGGTGACCGCGATCCCATAGGCCGAGGCGAGCCGGGTCGATTCGCGGAAGCCGAGGACGAGCAGGACCACCATCGCCAGCAGCGCCCAGTTGACGAGCGGGATATAGATCTGGCCCGCCGCCCTTTCGCTCGTGTGAAGAGTCTTGAGCCGCGGCAGGAAGCCGAGCTGGACCGCCTGGTGGGTGACCGAAAAGGCGCCCGAGATGACCGCCTGGCTGGCGATGATCGTCGCCGCTGTCGAGAGGAAGACCAGAGGCAGCCGAGCCCATTCGGGAGCCATCAGGTAGAAGGGGTTCTCCGCCGCGCCGGGGCTCGCCAGGAGCAGCGCGCCCTGTCCCATGTAGTTCAGCATGAGGCAGGGATAGACCAGCCCGAGCCAGGTCAGGCCGATCGCCTTGCGGCCGAAATGGCCCATGTCCGCGTAGAGCGTCTCGGCGCCCGTCACGGCGAGGAACACCGATCCCAAGGCGAGAAAGGCGAGCTTCGGGTCGTAGGCGAAGAAACGAACCGCCCAATGCGGGCTTAGGACTGCGAGTATCTCCGGATGGGCGGCGATGTTGGCGATGCCGAGCAGAGCGAGGACGCCGAAATAGACCAGCACCACCGGGCCGAACAGGCGTCCGACCTTCGCGGTGCCCCGGGCCTGGACCAGGAACAGGCCGAACAGGATCAGGATCGAGATCGGGATGACGAGCGGCTCCAGCCTCGCCTCGACGATCGTCAGCCCTTCCACCGCGGAGAGGACCGAGATGGCCGGCGTGATCATCGCGTCGCCGTAGAAGAGGCAGGTGGCGAGCACTCCGAGCATGACGAGAGTGGCCGTCCAGCGGCGATTCTCGAGGTTGCGGGAGATGAGCGAGAGGAGGGCGAACGATCCTCCTTCGCCCTTATTGTCCGCCCGCATCGCCACGAAGACGTATTTCACCGTGACGATCAGCATCAGCGACCAGAAGATGAGGCTTAGGACGCCGAAAATATGAACTCGATCCACGGCGAGCGGGTGGGGTCCGAGGAAGCTCTCCTTCATCGTGTAGAGGGGCGAAGTGCCGATATCGCCGTAGACGACGCCGACGGCGCCGATCATCAAGGTCGGCAGGCGGTCCTTCGGCGGATGCGGGGTCCGGCCTGTGTCGACGAGCGGCGGCGCCGCGGCAGCGGAAGAAGTCATCCCGGCGATGTGGTCGCGACGGGCATAAAGATTCCATGTGAGTTCGCACCGGCGGCTGTAAGCAAAGCGTAAGAACGGCCTTCTCGCTCTCGACGGCGGCGTGGCGCGAGCGCAGGTAGCGGTCATGGCAATGCCCGTTCGGCTTCCCTCTCCCGGCGCGAAGGGCTCGGCGACTCCGTTGAGGGGCTATGTCGAGGCGCTGGCGATGGTCGCCGCGTCGACGCTGATCGGGCTCGTCATGGCGCGCCGCTGGGGAACGTCCGCCGTCGACCTGCTCTATCTTCCGGCGGTGCTCGGAACAGCCGTCGTCGCGGGGCTGAGGCCGGCGCTCCTCGCGGCGGTGGCCTCCGCGCTTGCCTACAATTACTTCTTCACCGCGCCGCATTTCACGTTCCGGATCCGCGATGCGGACGACGTCGTGACCGTGGCGATGCTGTTCCTGGTCGCGGTCGTCACCAGCAGGCTCGCTGGGAAGATGCGGGACGAGGCGCGCGCGGCGGCCGCTCATGCCGCCCGCAACGCGACGATCGCCGGGTTCGCGCGCGCGCTGCTTTCCTGTTCGAGCGAGAGCCAGATCGGCGAGATAGCCTGCCGCCGGGTTTCGGAACTGTTCGGGTGCAACGCCGCGCTGTTGACCGGTCACCCGGTCGCGCGGCTCGTTTCGCGTTGCCCGGAGGGGACCGTGCTGACGCCCAGCGACCTGGCCGCGGCGGCGTTGACGCTCGATTCCGGCAGACCCGCCGGGCGCGGCGCGATGCGCCTGGATCCGGCGGAATGGTCGTTCTTCCCGATCGGGACCGAAGCGGCGGTCGTCGCCGCCATCGGGCTGGCCCGGGACGACGGTGGGCAGCCGGTCGACGACTCGCAAATCCTCCTGCTCGAAAATCTGCTCGATCAGGTGGCGCTGGCGCTTGAGCGTACCAGGCTGGAGGCTGGCGCCCGCGACTTGGCGGGCCTTCGCGAGCGCGATCGGCTGCGCTCGGCCCTCCTCTCGTCCGTCGGACACGACCTTCGCACGCCGCTCACCGCCATCATGGCGGGAGCCGCCGACCTTCGTAGCCGCGGGTTGGACGGGGACGGCAGCGTGGCCGCGATCGGAACCGAGGCGACCAAGCTCGAGCGCTACATTTCGAACCTGCTGGACATGGCCAGGATCGAGGCCGGAGCGGTCAAGGTTCATTCCGAGCCTGTCGATCTGGTCGACGCCGTGGCCGCCGCGCTGCGCGATGTCGAGGCGGGCCTCGGCGGTCGCACGCTCGAGGTCGATGTGCCGATCGACCTTCCCCTCGTCCGCGCCGATGCCCGGCTCCTCCACCATTGCCTGATCAACCTGCTGGACAATGCCGGCCGTCATTCGGACGCCGGATCCGCGATCCGTGTGGTGGCCGCGCTCGAGCCGGACGGCGTTCGGCTGTCGATCGAGAATGACGGGCGCGGCCTTGCCCTGCCTGGGCCGGCGGACCTCGACCGGTTTCGCTCTATCTCCGGTTCCGACCGTAAGGGCGGAGCGGGGCTCGGCCTCGCGATCGTGAAGGCGTTCGCCGAGGCGATGGGCGCCGAAGCGTCCCTGTGCGCCTCTCCGGGCGGCGGGGGCGCGGCGGCGAGCCTGCGGTTCCCGCTTAACCTGGTGCTCGCCCTTGGCGAGCTATCCGATGGCGGCTGAGCGTCCTTTGATCCTGATCGTCGACGACGAGCCGCAGATTCGGACTCTGCTTAGGAACACGCTCGCGCGCGCCGGCTATTCGGCGATCGAGGCGGCGACGGCGCGCGAGGCGCTCAATTCGAGGGACATCGACCGTCCCGACCTCGTGCTCCTCGACCTGGGGCTTCCGGATCGCGACGGGATCGAGCTGGTGACCGCGCTCGGCGGCGCCTCCGGAGCGCCGGTGATCGTCGTTTCCGCCCGGGAGGACACCGATCAGAAGGTGGCGGCCCTGGATCTCGGCGCCGCCGATTATGTGACCAAGCCGTTCGACACGGAAGAGCTGCTCGCCCGGATCCGAAGCGCACTTCGAAGTCGCCAAGCAACCACCCCCATCCCGCACCTCGTGAAGGCGGGAAGCGTCTCGATCGATCTGGCTCGCCGGACGGTGGAGAAAAGCGGCGAGCGGGTTCATCTTACGCCCAAGGAATATGCCGTCCTCGCGGAGTTGGCCCGGCATTCGGGCCGAGTGTTGACTCACCGCCATCTGCTCCGGTCGATCTGGGGTCCCGCCCAGGAGGGGCAGACCGAATATCTCCGGGTGGCGGTCCGCGGATTGCGGCAGAAGCTGGAGGCTGTGCCGTCGCAGCCCCGGCTCATCATCAACGAACCCGCCGTCGGCTACCGGCTTATCGACGCTTGAGGGCGTGGAAGGCGGGGGACGAGTCACCCGCGCGAGGGACGTACTCAGCTCGACGGAGGCGACAGGGCATTCCTGGCCTCCGCCTGGTGCGCTGGAGGGATCCGGGCGATGAGTGCCGCGACGATGTCGGCCGGATCAGCCGGCATTTCGCGGGACAGGCGGGGATCGCGCAGAATACCGCCCAGGATCGGCATCAGCCCGCCGGGGACACCGCGATCAATCATCGTCAACGCCAATGGCCCTTCGTAATAAGCGCGCCAGTCTCCGCTCTCCATCCGGCCGAGAGCCCCCGTCCGAGGATCGAGTTTCTCGCCCCGCCGGACGTTCGAGCGCACCTGCGCGATCAGCGCCTCATCGGTTATCAGGCGCATCTGCCTAAGGCGCTCGAGCGCTCCGAACTGGGCGAGCGATTCCGTCACGAACGCACTTCCGGGCAACTTCGCCGGCACCATCGCATAGCCCCACCATTGGTGTGCTATCTCGTGTGACACTACCATCTTGGCTGTCATCGCGAGATCACCGGACCCGCGCACGCGTGACTCGAGATAGCGCTCGCTGACCGCCGCACCGCCTTCGTAGGAGATCGCATCGGTCCAATCCGACGGCACTTCGACGATCCAATAAGTCCTTCGGGCGAGGCGTGGCCACCATCGTTCATATTGCGCGATCTCGCCTGCCGCGAACCGGGCGACGTCGCTTGCGGATATCGCCGAATGCGGTGCCAGGAACGCCGTCACGACGACTCCGCTGGAGGGATCTTGAAAGACACTCGTCCTGAAGCGAGCGCCGGCCACAAGGATGTTGGCGAGCCCGCCCGGACCGACGTGCTGGCGCCAGACGGTGCGACCCTGCGTCGCGCCGATCTTCTCGGCATCGACGAAGCGCATATCGGCCGGAGCCTCGATATGCACGCTCACGGGCATCGGGTCCGAGAGCAGGTAGTTTTCGGCCATTGTGCAGCGCGCGGTTCCGGCCGCCGAGGGCGTGAGGCATCCAGGCCGCCGGGGGAGGGGAAGGATCGATGCGGTCCCCAGGAACACGGCTTCCCGCATCACGGCCAACCCTGCGGCAGAGTCGAACGGATCGCGGGCGTCTATAAGGCCGCGATAATGGATCGTCAGGTTCGAATGGGGCGGGAGCGGGCGTCTCAGGGTGAGAACCAGGAAGGCCGGTCCGATCCTTCTGTCTTCGATCTCGGCCCCTTCTGCCGCGATCTTCTGGACGCGCAGCACCGGCGCCTTCTCGAGCGCCACCGTGGAGATCGGGCCGTCGGTGGCATTGGTCAGAGCGATCGAACCGGAGATTCCGACCGTCCTTTCGGCCGGCCGCACATCGACCCTGACCATTGCCCCGGTCCCGACAAGCCGCTCGTTCGAACCGGACGCGATTGAAGCGGGCTGCTGCACCGGGTCGTAGCGACGGGCGGTGTCCGCCTTGGCGCCGGTGAGGAACACACCGAAAGCGGAGGCGAGGCAGATCGCCCCGATGAGGAACGGAGCGGTCCTCCACCGGCCCTTGCTTCCCACCGCGAAGGGCGCGCGAAAGGCGAGGAGCGGAGCCGGCCGGCGGTCGAATCCCGCCAGCACCGTCGCCATCACGGCGGCGATCGAGGCCCAGTAGGCTCGCCCGAGCCAGGCCGCCTCGGCGCCGACCGAACTGTCCTGGTAGAGGGTCGGCTGAACGCGAAAGGTCGTGCCGAAGCCGATCAGGTCCGCGCTTCCGACATGGCTTCCGAAATAAAGCACGAAAAAGACGTAAAGCGCGAAGATGAGGACCGACGCGTACCATCGCCTCGTGATCGAGACGATGAACTGGAGCAGGATGAAGATGAGCGTCAGGTCGGCCAGCAGGTCCAGCGCGGTCCGCCACGATCCCGAAGGCAAGGCAGGCGATCCCTGCAGCAGCAATACCCCGTTTAGAACCGCGTAGCTGACGAGGGTGAAGCCGATCGCCAGCGAAACCGAGATTCCCAGCAGACCGGCGATCAGCCGGGCGGCGGCGCCGGGCGATCCGGAGCAGGGAGCGATACTCCGGGTAAGGGCTCGGTCGAAGCTGCCGAGGATGAACAATCCTGCCGCCGCGGACAGGATCGGGCATGCGCCGCTTAGGATCTGGACGGCCGTCAGGCGATCGAGCGGGGTCGCGAAGCCGTAAACCTCGCCGCCCGAGCCCTCGAGCAGGATGGCAAAGCCGGCCGCGTAGACGAACAGCGCCAGCGAAGTGATCGCGCCGAGGCGGCGCGGGTCGAAGGTCGGACCCGGCGGGGGAAGGGCGGTCATGGCCGCGTCCCTATCTCTTCTTCCACAGCCAGAGCAGAGCCGCGACCGCGGCGGCCACGGCCACGCTCAGGGCCAGCGGACTGGAATTCCACAGCCCGAGGACGTCCGCCTCCGGCGGCACGTCGTTGAACAGGACGACGTAGAGGACCATTCCGGCCAGCCCCACCCCGAGAAGCGGCATGTCGGCGATCCGGTGCGACCAGATCGACCAGGAAGCGTAGACGAGCATGGCCGCCGCGGCGGTACCGCTTTGTATCGGGCCGACGTCGACGAGCGACGGAGTCGCGGCGGCGAGCATCGCACCCCATGTCATCAGCGTGTGGAAGACAGCCGCGGACGGCCTCGCGAGAGAGGGCTCGCACCGCTCGATCGACGCGGCCAGTCGAAGGTCCGCCGGGGTGGTTCCGGCGACGCCGATCAGCGCCGTGGCAAGGACGATCGCGAACACGACACCCGGCTGGGCCGACCCGGTGATGCCAAGGACGAAGGACGCGGCCAGAAGCAAGGCGGCGAAAGGCGAGCGGGCCACCAGAAGCCGCCCGAGGATGAGCGCGCTTGCGAGCGGACCCGCGACGCCCGCGTTCGGAGCGCGCGAAGGGAGCGGCGAAGGCGCAGCGGCGAGCGTCGCCCCCGGGTTCGCGGCTGCCGGTCGCGCGCCGCCCCTTGCGGAGATTCGATGGAGCCTCCCGGCCAGCGCGCACACGGCCAACGATCCGAGTACGAGCAGTCCGGCCGCAACCGCGGATCGATCCCGGAGCACGGCCATTCCGCCCGCCGCCGCGTGCGGCCAAGGGAAGAGCGCGGAGCCTTTGACCGGAACGAACCCCAGCGACAATTGCTCGGCGGAAACCGCGCTTCCGCCCAGGGTCAACAAGGCTTTCGCGCCGAGGATGTCGAAGCCGCCGACCAGCGACGCCATCACGACCGCGGTCCAAAGCCCCAAAGCCGCGGCGGAGCGGAGGGGGGGGCTTTGGGGAAGAAGAAGGTCAATGACAAACCCGAGGATCGCCGCCGCGACGATGGCGGGCGCGCCGATGACCAGGAACAGGATGACCGAACCGGCCCCCGGAAGCGCCCCGTGGCGGGCGAGGAGCGTGGTGGACAGGACCAGCCCGGCGAAGGCGAAGACGATCAGGCCGAAAAGGAGATTGGCCAGGAAGCGGCCGAGGCCGATCGCCGCCGGCGAGCCCGGCTGGGTCGTGAACAGCAGGCGCAGCCCGGTCCTTGAATCCCGCACCCGCCCCATGTCGAGCACCAGGCCGAGCACTCCGAGCAGGATCAGGTTCAGGACCACCGATGCCGCGATGAGCGCCGTCTCGGCCGTCATCACCGGCACCCGGTCGCCGAATTTGAGGATCGTGTAGCGGCCTTGCGGAGTCGGAGTGAGCGCGGCGCACAAGGCGACGAGCGCGAACATCTGCAGAAGCGCGACCGGAGCTCGGAGGCGCGCCGATATTTCGGTGCCGACGGTCGAGCCGACGCCGCGCCAGAAGGAACCCCCCGTCATCCGGCGGCGAGCCCTTCGCGAAGATGGAGACGCTGTTCGGCGATCTCGACGAGCGTCGCGCCTCGCGCCGACACCTCGTCGACATGATGGGTGCAAAGGAGGACGATCCTGGATCGCGCTTCCTCGGCCAGCAGATCGGTAAGGGTCGCCCGCGCCGCCGGGTCGATCCCGGCGAACGGCTCGTCCAGCACGTAAAGCGGAGCGTTCGTCTGGAGCACGTAAGCGAGGCCCAGCCGTTGCAGCATTCCCTGACTGAACGTACCCGTGCGCTGGCCGGCGTCGCCGGACAGCCCCACCCGCTCGAGCCACGCCTCCGCCGAGCGGCGCGCCTCGCCCGCGCCGAAGCCGCGCAGCCGCTGGAAATAGACGAGGAACTTACGCGCCGTGAGATTGGGATAAGCGGCGAAATTCTGCGGCTGGTAGGCGATGTGGCGCAGATAGGCCCGCCGCTGCGCCTGGTTGTCGATATCATCGAAGCGGATCCGGCCCCGTGAAGGCCGGTGCAGCCCGACGATCGCCCGAAGAAGGGTCGACTTGCCGATCCCGTTCTTGCCGGTCAGCGCGACGAGTCCGCTTCCGAAGCTGAACCGGTCCGTTTCAATCAGCTTACGCCCGTCGACGGTCTCGATCAGAACGTTTTCGAGCGACAAATCCATCATGTTCCTCAGCGAGCAAGGGTGGCGGAGCGAATTTGCGACGGAAGCATCGGCCCGTTCGAGCCGGAGCGCGCCCCGTCGGGAGCCCCCTCATACACGACCTTGCCGCCGCTTAGCACGATGACATGGTCGACGTCGGTCAGCAGGTCGCCCTGATGCGCGATAACCAGCACCGTTGACTGGCCGGCAATCTCCTTCAGGGCGAGCCTGATCGCGCGCTCGCTTCCGACGTCGAGCGAGGCGGTCGCTTCGTCGAGAACCAGCACCTTGGGGGATCCGACCAGGGCGCGGGCCAGGGCCAGGCGCTGCTGCTGGCCACGCGAGAAATTCTGGCCGTTTTCCTCGACCCAGTGTCGATAGCCTTCTTCCAGGGTCGCTATGTGCCCGTCGATCTGCGCCATCCGAGCCGCCCGCTGGACCATGGCGGCATCGATCCCCGTCCGGCCGAAGACGATGTTGTCGCTCACCGTGGCGGCGAACAGGAACGGGTTTTGCGGAACGACGGCCACTTCCGGCCGCTCGGCGCCGGCTCCCGCCGCCGGGACGATCTCGATCGATCCGGCCGCGGGCTTGGCCAGGCCCAGCAGAAGCAGCGCGATCGTGCTCTTGCCGGCGCCGCTTTCTCCGACGAGCGCGGTCGTCTTGCCGGCCGGGATGGTGAAGGAGGCACCGCTCAGCGCCGGAGTCGGGGCGCCTGGATAGCGGTAGTCGACGTCCGCGAAGAGGAAGCCGGGCGGCGGCGCGTCGGAGGCGGCGGGCCTGGCGCGATCCGGGTCGTGCGCAGGCTCGGGCGGAGCGAACAACAGCTCCCGATGCTTTTCCACCATCACCCCGCCCAGCCGCAATTGCCCGCCGGTGACGGCCGCCTGAACGATGGCGGCGACGAGGATCAGGACGTAGGTCAGGAAGGTGACGAGGTCGGCGACCTCCAGCCGGCCGGCGACGATCTCGTCGACCGCGAAGGAGACGACGCCGAAAGCCGCCACGGTCAAGACCGTCAGAGCGACCGGATTGATGATCGCGGTGATCCTTAGATAGCGGCTGATGACCGCGAACGCCCTGGCGATCCGCTCCTCGAAGCGGGCGTGGAAGTAGCCGCTCGTCCGGAAGGCCTGGATCGCATATTTGTTGTTCGAGGCTTCGAGCAGAAGCGAGACGATTCCGGCGCGTTCGACCTGCATCTGAGTCATGACTCGTGTCGCCACGAAGATGAAGGCGGCGCAGACGCCCGCGACGAGCCCGGCGCTGCCCAGCGTGATCAGCGCCATGCGCGCGTTGATCGTGAACATCGCGCCGAGCGCGCCCAGGGTGAACAGCGAATGGCGGACGAAGGTGACAAGCGCGTCGCTGAGGCCGGCCTGGATCATGGCGAGATCCGACACGAACTGGTTGGCGATCGCGCCCGCCTGGCGCGGATCGGCCACGGAGATCGGCTCCGCGATCAGAGCGCGGAAGAAGCGGCCGCGCAGCTCGTTGCCGATTCGCTCCGCCACGCGACCGACGACATAGCCGTAGCCGGCGGCGAAGATCGCCTGGGCGACGACGATGACCCCGATCTCGACCCCCGCCGACCACAAGGCGGCCTTGTCGATCCGGCCGCTCGGAACCGAGATCAGCCCGATCAGCTCGCCGACCTTTTGCGGCAGCAGCAGGATCAGGGCGGTGGCCACCGCGAGCAGGGCGAAAGCCGTACCGTATGACAGGCCGTGCGGACGGATCAGAGCGAAGAGCTTCAGCGCCTTTTTCATCGCGGACCCTGACCGGCCGAAGTGCCGACGGCCCGCTCGAAAGCTCGCGCCAGCCGGATGAGCCAGACGGCGTGCAGCGTGATCGGCAAGTGAAACGTTCGAAAGCGGTCGCGGGGGCTTAGAGGGTCCTGGGCCGAAGGATCGGTGAAACCGTAACCGCCGCTGGTGGAGCGTTGAAGCGCGATGAAACGGACGGCTTCGGTCACGCTGTCGTTCACGCTCCCCATCGAAAGAAGGAAGCGAAGCACCTTCGAAGACCAGTCGACGTGGTAGTTGCGTAGCTCCGCGAGCGCCACGTAGGACAGGATGTCGGCGGCCCCGGCGGGAATTGCGGAGCCGTTCGCCGCCAGATGATCGACGAGGTCGTCGATCTCCTGGTGGGAGGCGACCAGCAAGGCCGCCAGATCGTTCAGGAGCCCCAATTCCTTCTCCGGCCGGAGCTGGGGAGGAGAGAGGAACCCGGCGTCGGAAAGCATCCGGCGAAGCGCCCGGACCCGGCCGAGCCTCTGAACCTCCTCGGGCTGCCTTTCGAGTTCGTTCGCGACCGTCGCGACGAGCTGGCGAAAGGCGGGGCAGTCATGATCCTGCCCGACCATCCGGTAATGCGACGTGAGAATGAACGGATCGAGCTTCAGGGTCGCGCCGTCGGGATGGGCGAGCAGCGCGCGGGCCAGTTCCTCGGCCTCGGCGGCCGCGCTCGCACCGCGGTCGAGCCCGTCCGGATCGGTGAGCAGGCAGGCGCGCGCGAAGGTCGCGAGCATCGCCTCGGCCGGCGCCGCCGCGACGTCCCGATGCTGGTCGAGATAGGCGAGGGTGGTCTCGGCCTGCTCGCGCGAGAGGAGGGCTTCAAAGGGGTGCGACATGAAGATCCTCGTTGAGAAAGGCATAGCAGGCGAGGGTGCTGCGCAACCGCAGGCCCAGGTCGGACCGTTCCAGGAATTCGCTGTAGAGCACGTCGGGGTTCGGCATTGGCAGGAGATCGGTGCCGCCCTTGACGGCTTTTTCCAGCTGCGCTCGGGCGCCGAGCATCATCGCCCGCGGGGCTTGGGGGAAGACATGGCCGTTGAGCAGAGCGAGAAGCGCTATCCAGTTGAGGTGGCCGCACCGCAACGCTTCGACCAGCATGATCCGAGGGAAGACCTTCGGCATGGAATCCCGCGGGGTGGATTTCGCCCGGAAGAGCTGCGCCGCCATCATCAGGGTCGCAAGATCATATTCGTCGCTGCGCGACCGAAGCACGCGCTTGTCGACGATCCGGCGCAAGTCCTCCGCCCGCCCGGCGACGGCCGGAATGGTGATGCCGAGCCGCGAGAAGGCCGCCGAAACCAATTGGAGAGTGAGCGTCGGAAGCTCCCCGCGGCCGACCAACCCGCCCTCGACCATTGCCGCGAGCGGGTCGAGATCGCCGGAACGGTAAGCCGGAGCCTCGGTCGCGATCTCCACCAGCAGCGTGATCGGATGGGACAGGGCGCCTTTCATCACCATCAATTCGGGGAGCAGCCCCGACTTCAGCCATTGCTGAGCGGCGGCGGCCACCTGGGCGCGGGCGCGCGCGAAGGAGGGCAGCTGGGGCGCGGACTGAAGCACCTCCACGACCGCTCCGACATCCAGAATGGAATTGATCGTGCGGTCGACGGAAAATCGGTGAAGGGCGGAATCCAGCTCGGCGCCGACCGTCTCGTCCAACCTTGCCAGGCTCATCGCGATTTCCCGACGAGCGCGAACAGGATCGCGGCGACCAGGGTGGTGTGATAAACGTCGGCGAAGCCGGCATCGCCGCTCAGAAGCCGCTTGCGGACGTCCGATGTGGGGGGAACCGCGCCGTCGGGAGTCATTCGGACGAGCATCCGGTCCAGCCCGGCATTCATGATCGCCGTTTCCGTCGGGCTCGCCTCGATGCCGCACATGATCCAGCAGATCAGCAATTCACCCAGCACGTCGCAATTGTCGCCCCGGATCATGACAACGGTGAGCTGGATAAGATCCCGGCGAAGACGATGCCGGGTCGGCCCGTCGAGCACCGTGTCGAGGCTCCGAATGCCCAGATCGGTAAGATAGAAGAGGGCGTGAGTGAGGGAGTAGATGTCGTCGACCGAGTAGCGCGGGATCAGCTGGCCGCGGCCGAACGCGGTGTCGCGGAAGAGGACCGGAAGCTTGGCTTCGCTTTCGGGCCGCCCGACCTTCGACAGGCCGTATTGGAGATCCATCTCGCGATAGGGGAGGCGGTCCATGCCGTGAAGATATTCCGTCGACCGCAGGGCCTCGAAATAAGCCGGCTCGAAGGGCGGGGCCCGACCGTGCAGCGCGAAGAATTGCAGCGTCAGCGCGAGCGGGGACATCGACGCGGGATCGAAGGCCGCGAGCTCATGCCAATCGAAGCGGCTGGCCTCGGCGAGGACCATGTCGGTCAGTGGCCGGCAGGCTTTCGACTGAACACCGTTGGCTTTGACGATTACGAGGAAAAGCACCAGCTCGATGAGCGGCTTGATCCTCCAGGGGACCGGGTTTCCCTGGATGACCAGGGATTCCGAATTCGAGCCGATTGCGAAGGAAGCGGAATTAGTGAGTAGATAAGCCTGAGACCTATCCGCCGCGCGTCGAAGCGCCCTACCACGTAACCATTGCGACGTGATACGCATGGACGTCTTTCAGGTAATTTCACAATAAAATAGGCAGGAAGTAGAATACTACTTCCTGCCTATTATAATTAATCGAGCGTCGGATAGACGAGCAGGTAGTGATTGCTGTCAAACAGCGCACCCCAGCGCGGAAGCGACGCGTTCAGACCGAAGCTCGCGCCCGAAGAAGCGGTGATGCGCGAGGAATCCTTCGTGAAATTAAACATATTCTATTCCCTCCCATGAAATGCCGTGGTTACCCCACCGCGGCATTAATTAGTGCAGTTATTGCACTGACTTGGAAGCTATGGAGGCGCCTATCGGGAGTCAAGCGCATTCCACGAGGATTGAAATTAAATCGAACGGCCCCGCCATCCGGCACAACGGCCGGTTTTAATTGCAGGAGAGAAGATCAAGAACATCCAAAACGGACGAATTATTTGGTTCGAATTGGTTGTTCTTCTGAACGGCAGATCGCGGCCGAAGCGGCGACCGACCGGGTGATCGGCTCCGAAGACCTGAGCCGGAGGCGGCCGAGGCCTGGCCGGCGTGCCGCTATCCGGGGCCCCCCCCGCTTACTTGAACGCCAGCACCTCGGCATGCTCGATCCTGGGTATTGCGTGGAGCAATGTCGGCGTGTGGGCGATCAGCGCCCGGCCGACCTTTCCGGCAAGGTGCGCCAGCCGATCCTTCTCGCTTCCGAACGTGTCGAAGATCGCGAAGTCCCGGGCTCCGAACTTGACCGCGAACCAGTCGATCGTGCCGTCTTCCTCCATCACGTCGGCCAGCGCGCTCCTAAGGAAGCTCTCGACCTCGTCCTCCTTGCCTTCCTTGGCCTCGATCCGGACGAACAATGCGCGGTCAACCATCAGCTTTCTCCTTCGAGTGGAAGTCGAGACTTCGCGGGCAGCCTCCTCTTTAGCTTCGCGAGCGGGCTCTCATGGCCGTCGGAGACGAAACCAACATAACGGCGTCGAGTTGCCAATGCCGTCGAGGACCGCGGGCGGACGAAGAGCGTTGTGCAGGCCGGAGCCCGGCTGGAGTCAGGAGGCGGAAATGCGATTTCGGAAGTTCGGGCCAACCGGCCGCGACGTTCCGGTCGTCGGCCAGGGCACCTGGGAAATCGACGATGGCAGGGGGGAACCCGCCGTCGCGGCGCTTCGCCGCGGCCTCGACGAGGGCATGACCCATGTCGACACGGCTGAGATGTACGGCGATGCCGAATTGCTGGTCGCGGAGGCGATCCGCGGGCGGCGCGACGCGCTGTTCCTCGTTTCCAAGGTGCTTCCCCGCAACGCTTCCGCCGAAGGCGTCATCAAGGCCTGCGAACGCTCCTTGTCACGACTCGGGACCGACCGGCTCGACTGCTACCTGCTGCACTGGCGTGGCCCGATCCCGCTTAGCGAGACGATCGCGGGATTCGAGAAGCTCGTCCGGTCGGGCAAGATCCTAAGCTGGGGCGTAAGCAATTTCGACGTCGCCGATCTCGATGAAGCGCTTAGCCTCGCCGGTCCAGGCGGGATCGCCTGCAACCAGGTGCTCTACAATCTCGAGGAGCGCGCGATCGAGCACGAAGTCATTCCCTGGTGCCAAAGGCACGGGGTGGCCGTCGTCGCCTACAGCCCGTTCGGGCATGGCAACTTCCCGAACGAATACGCGCCCGGAGGCCGGTTGCTGGCCGAGGTCGCCGAAGCCCACCGCGCGACTCCGCGCCAAGTCGCGCTCGCCTTCCTCGCGCGGGATGCGTTCACGATCCCGAAGGCGTCCAGCCCCGACCATGCCGCGCAGAACGCCGCGGCCGGCGGCCTCGATCTGTCCGAAAGCGAGCTGGCGCGGATCGACGCCGCCTTTCCCCGCGGGCCGAAGCCGGCCGCCCTTCCGATGCTTTAACCCGCGAAAAGCGGCGCCACCGTCGGGCGCCTGGGACAAGAGGCTGGCTCCCCGGGACGGATTCGAACCATCGGCCGTCCGATTAACAGTCGGATGCTCTACCGCTGAGCTACCGGGGAGTGGCCCTCTCGAGCGAGCGCGGCTCTAGCACGGCCTTTTCGAAGGTGGCAAGGCGCTTTGGGCAGGGATTTCAGGCGGTGAACTGCTCCATGGTGATCCGCTCGTCCAGCGCATGCTCGGCGTCGAACAGCAGGGTCAGGGCAAGGCTCCGGTCGACCGAGACGCGGACGCTCGCCACCTCGCGCACCTCGAGCTGGTCGGCGACGGCGGAAACCGGCCGCTTCACCGGATCGAGCACTCGAAGGAGCACGGTGAGCTCGTCGGGGATGAGGGCGCCGCGCCAGCGCCGGGGGCGGAACGGGCTGATCGGGGTGAGCGCGACCAGGTTCGACCCGAGCGGAAGGATCGGGCCCTGCGCCGAGAGATTGTAGGCGGTCGAGCCGGCCGGGGTCGCGACGAGCACGCCGTCGCAGATCAGCTGGGGAAGCACCACGCGGCCGTTGACCGACACCTCCACCCAGGCGGTCTGGCGGGTCTCGCGAAGCAGCGAGACCTCGTTGATCGCCGGATGGGACACGCGCTCTCCGCTTACCGTCTCCGCCTCCATCCGAAGCGGGGCGACCTGGAAGGCGCGGGCCCGGCCCAGCCGCTCGGCGAGCCCGTCGAGTCGCCATTCGTTCATCAGGAAGCCGACCGTTCCGCGGTTCATCCCGAAGATCGGGAGCAGCCTTTGGCGGTCGAGCATCTCGTGAAGCGTCTGGAGGAGGAAGCCGTCCCCGCCGAGGGCGACGATCTGCTCCGCCTCGTCGACGGGCACGAAGTCATAGGCCTCGCGAAGCATCGCCTCGGCCGCCTGCGCCGCCTCGGCGGGGGAGGCGAGCAGGGCCGTACGCTTGTCCGCATTCGCCGTCATCGCCGGCGTTGGTAAGGCTGGCGAGGCGAGGGGGCAAGGGAGCGGGGCAGCAGGGGCGCGGTTCTTCCCGGCCGGCGGCGCGGGCGATCCCGCCTTGGGATCGCATCCGGTAACCCTCCCCAAACACCGATTGTTGATCCCCGCCTGCAAGACTAGGCTCGATGGGCAACGAAGCGCCGCTCGGCGGAGGATCAGGCAAGATGGCCGCTGGAGGCGGTGCGGCACCTTTGTTCATCCTGTCGTTCCGGCATCGCGACGAGCTGACCGCGCTCGCCGAGCGGGCGGGGTGGCTGCCGATCGCCGCCCGGCGCAACGACAATGCCGAGAGCCGTTTCGTCGCCTCGGGCGCCTGCGTCGCGGTGGTCGACGCGCGCGGCGCGCTGCCCGAGGGGCGCGAAGGGGTCCGGGCGCTGGCCGATCCGTGCGAGGCGAACGCCGCGGCTCTTCTCGTCCTCCTCTCGCGAACCGACGAGTCGGCGCTGGACGAGCTCCATTCCGCCGGAGCGACCCATTTCCTGGTCAGCCCCTTTTCCGAGCAGCAGCTCCTCCACGCCGTCCAGTTCGCCCAGCGCCATGCCGAGCGGGTCGGCGGGCGGCGGCCGTGGCGGCGCGGCGAGGAGGGGCGCGAGACTCCGGCGTCTTGGCGGTGGGAGAAGGGCTCCGGAACGATCGAGCTTAGCCCCGCCCTCGCCCGCCGGGCCGGCCTCGGCGAGGAATCGGGGCAGCGGATCAGCCTGATGGAGCTGTTCCGAAAGCTCGACCCGGACGGTCGCAAGGCCGCCCGAGGCGCGGTCGACCGGCTTCTCGCCACCGGCGAATCGACCGCCTTCGCCCATTCCGACCGCGAAAGCGAAGGGGCGAGGCTCGCCCACCATCTGCGGGTCGAGGGCGAAGGCGAGGCGGTGATCGGCCGGACCGAGGCGATCGTCCCGCTGGAGGGCTCCGGAACCCAGTCCCGCGACTCGATGACCGGAGTCCGCGACGCCCGCGCCGTCCGCGCCTGGCTCGACCGCCAGCTCGGTTCGGGCGAAGGGGCCGCCCAGCCGTCCGTCGTCCTGCTTCTCCTCGCGGTGAGCCGGTTCGACACGATCAACGCCGCCTTCGGCCGTTCGACCGGCGATTCGGTGCTCCAGGCGGCGGCTCGGCGAATCGAGCGCTGCATCGACGCCGACGGCCGCCGGCGCCTCGTCGCCCGGATCGCCGGGGCGGAGTTCGCGATATTGCTGGGCGCTCCGACCAGCCTCGGCGAGGGCCGGTTCCTCGCCGGCCAGCTCGTCGAATCGCTCGCCCGGCCGTTCATGTCGGGAGACCATGTCATCACGCTCGGAAGCCGGGTCGGGGTGGTCGCGGCGGAGGCGGGCGACGACGCCCCCGCGCTCCTGCGCCGGGCGAGCGCCGCGCTCGCCGAGGCCAAGGCGGGGGAGAGCGGCCCGGTCAAGGTTCAGGAGGCCGGGGAGGCGAGCGAGAACGCGCTCGGCGACCGGCTCGAGATCGACCTGCGCCGCGCCCTCGACCAGGACGAGATCGAGATACTCTTCCAGCCGCAGGTCTCGATCGCCAGCCGTCGGATCGTCGGCGCCGAGGCATTGGCCCGCTGGCGCCACCCCGAGCTCGGCGAGCTCGGCGCGATCACCTTGTTCGGAGTCGCCGAGCGCTCCGACTATCTCGCCCAGCTGTCCGACCATGTGCAGAGGAAGGCGCTCGCCGCGGCGGCGGAGTGGCCGGAGTCGCTTGCCGGTCTGCGCCTCTCGGTCAACATCACCGCCGCCGACATCGTCCGCCCGGGCTTCGCCGCCCAGTTCGTCGAGACGGTCCGGCAGAGCGGGTTCGACGGCGGGCGGCTGACCGTCGAGGTGACCGAGGGCGGCCTGATCGAGGATTTGTCGGCGGCGGCCAGCCTTCTCGCCGGACTTCGGCGGAGCGGGCTCCGAGTGGCGATCGACGATTTCGGAACCGGCTATTCGAGCCTCGCCTATCTGAAGGCGCTTCCGCTCGACTATCTCAAGATCGACAAGCGCCTGGTCGAGGATATCGGCGGAAGCCCGCGCGACCAGGTGGTGGTGAGGAGCGTCATCGACATGGCGCGCTCGCTCGGCCTCGAAGTGATCGCCGAAGGGGTGGAGACGGAGGAGCAGCTCGCCCTCCTCGCCCGCGAAGGCTGCACCACCTACCAGGGCTTCCTCTGCGCCCCGCCGGTGGACACGGCGACCCTTGCGGGGCTTCTACCCTAGATTTTCCGCGCGCCGCCGCCGCCGCTTGTCGCGCATTCCCCAGATCCGAAGCATGATCAGCCAGATGACGACGCAGGTCGCGACGACGACGAGCCGAGCGTGGGTCGAGGGCAGGAGGGTGGTGAATTCCCCCATCAGGCCCATCACGTCGCCGACGACATGGAAGGCGGCGGCGGCGAGGATCGAGCGTGTGCGGTCGGCGACGAAGCCGATTCCGATGCTGGCGAGGAGGATCATGCCGAGGTTGGCGATCTCGCTTCCGACTGGGTTGCCCGCCAGGTAGCTGAAGTGCCATGCGTACCAGAACAGGCCGACGATGGCGTAGCGAAGAAGCGCCGGCCGGTGGTGGAACTCGTCCTGAAGATAGCCGCGCCAGCCGGTCTCCTCGAGCAAAGCGTAGACGGCGACCCAGATTCCGACGTGGAGCCCGAACAGGTGCGGCTCGATCCCGAAGGGGTCGGCGATCGTGAGCGCCGCCATGACGACCGCCGGAACCGCGATCATCGCCCAGGCCATGGCGGGAAAGGTGCCGCCGAGGCTCATCCGGCGCTCGGGGCGGAAGACCGCCCAAACCGCGACCGCTCCGACCATCGGCCCGACCCCGGAGAGCAGGTGGCGGTAGAGGCCCCAGGGCCCCTGGCCGGCGGCAATCGGATCGCTGGTGTGCCAGTATAAGCGGGCGAGGGCGGATAGGGCGAGCGCGATCAAATAGTAGATCGAGACCCGGATCCAGCGCCTGTCCAAAGATTTCAGCATGTTGAGCGACCCTCGGGGCGGCGCCGCGCCGCCTTGGCGCCCTGCGCCAGTCGGGCCGGGAGGGCAAGCCGCCTTAGGGGAGGCCGAGCTTTCCAAAGGCCGGCCGCTCGAGGAGAAAGGCGTCGCGCCCGGTCAGCCGGGGCAGTCGGCGTTCGCGCCCGGCGCGCTCCAGCAAGGCCGCTTCGAAGTCGAGCGCCCGAGCCTTTTCGAGGAGCGGTCGGGCCACCGCCGGATCATATTCGCGGGCATGGTCCCGGCATTTGGCGGCGCGGTCCCGCAAGGCTGCTGCGTTGGTCATCATCGTCCCCGTCTGGTCTTCGGGGACCGGCTAGGAACGTGCGCCCGCCGCCGTCCAGACGGCTATTCCGGCTGGCTTGGATCGGGACTCGCAGGGGCCGGAAGTTAACGGCGCGCTAACCATGAATTCACGCCGGGATGACAGGGACGCCCGCCCGATCAGCCGAGGATCCGCGCGAGCCCGCGCGAGAGCTGGACGGCGCCGTTCACCCGGCTCGCCGGGTCGGGCCAGTTGCGGGTGATGACGAGCTTCGAATCGGGGCGCAGCTTGGCCGTCCCCTTGAGCCTCTGGACGTAGGCGATCAGCCCCTCCAGATCGGGGAACCGGTCGTTGTGGAAGTGGACGAGCGCGCCCTTCGGCCCGACGTCGAGCTTGACGATGCAGGCCTTGCGGCAGTTGAGCTTCACCTCGATCACCTTGAGCAGATTGTCGGTCTCGCCCGGAAGCTTTCCGAAGCGGTCGATCATCTCCGCGGCGAAGGGCTCGATCTCCTCCGGCTTGTCGAGCTCGTTGAGGCGCCGGTAGAGGCCCATGCGGAGATCGAGGTCCGGGACATATTGCTCGGGGATCATGATCGGCGCGTCGAGCGTGATCTGGGGCGAGAAATCCTCCGTCGCCTTCAGCGATCCGCCGCTCTTCGCCTCCAGGATCGCGTCCTCGAGCATCGACTGGTAGAGCTCGAAGCCGACCTCCTTGATATGGCCCGACTGCTCGTCGCCGAGCAGGTTGCCGGCGCCGCGAATGTCGAGATCGTGGCTGGCGAGCTGGAAGCCCGCGCCGAGCGATTCGAGGTTGGCGAGCACCTGGAGGCGCTTGTCCGCCGACTCGGTGACGGTGCGGGTCTCGGGCGTCGTGAAATAGGCGTAGGCCCGGGTCTTGGCGCGTCCGACCCGGCCGCGCAGCTGATAGAGCTGGGCTAGTCCGAAGCGGTCGGCGCGGTGGATGATGAGCGTGTTCGCCGACGGGATGTCGAGGCCCGATTCGACGATCGTCGTCGAGAGCAGGACATCGTACTTGCGGTCGTAGAAGGCCGACATCTTCTCCTCGACCTCGGTCGGCGGCATCTGGCCGTGGGCGGTGACCGAATTCACCTCCGGGACCTCGTCGCGAAGGAACTGCTCGAGGTCGGGAAGGTCGGCGACCCGCGGCGCCACGAAATAGGTCTGCCCGCCGCGATAATGCTCGCGAAGCAGGGCTTCGCGAATGACCACCGGATCCCAGGGCATGACATAGGTCCTGACCGCGAGCCGGTCGACCGGCGGGGTCTGGATCACCGAAAGCTCGCGAAGCCCCGACATCGCCATCTGAAGGGTTCGCGGGATCGGCGTGGCGGTGAGGGTGAGGACATGGACGTCGGCTCGAAGCCCCTTCAGCCGCTCCTTGTGGGTCACCCCGAAACGCTGCTCCTCGTCGACGATGACGAGGCCCAGATTCTTGAACTCGATGCCCTTGGCGAGAACCGCGTGGGTGCCGATGACGACGTCGACCTGGCCGGACTTGATCCTCTCCTTCGTCTCCTTCGCTTCCTTGGGCGGGACGAGCCGGGAAAGCCTGCCGATCTCGATCGGGAAGCCTCGGAAGCGCTCGGTGAAGGTGTTGTAATGCTGGCGGGCGAGCAAGGTGGTCGGGCAGACGAGGGCGACCTGAAGGCCCGCCATCGCGGCGGTGAAGGCGGCGCGAAGCGCGACCTCGGTCTTGCCGAAGCCGACGTCGCCGCAGACCAGCCGGTCCATCGGCTTGCCGGCCTCGAGATCGGCGAAGACGTCGGCGATGGCGCGGTCCTGGTCCTCGGTCTCCTCGTAGGGAAAGCGGTCGGCGAAGGCGGCGTAGCTGGTATCGGGCTCGATCACCGTTCCGGGCCGGAGCGCGCGCTCGGCCGCGGTCTTGATCAGCTCGCCGGCGATCGCCCGGATCCGCTCCTTCATCCGCGACTTGCGGCGCTGCCACGCCTCGCCGCCCAGCTTGTCGAGCGCGACCCCGTCGGCGCCGGAGCCGTAGCGGGTGAGGATGTCGAGATTCTCGACCGGGATGTAGAGCTTGTCGCCGCCCAGATATTCGAGCGCGACGCAGTCGTGCGGGCTGGTCCCGACCGGGATCTGGGTCAGCCCTTCGTAGCGGCCGATTCCGTGGTCGGCATGGACCACCATGTCGCCGGGCGTGAGGGTCGCAAGCTCGTTGAGGAACGCGTCGGCGGACTTCTTGCGCTTGCGGCGGCGAACCAGTCGGTCGCCGAGCATGTCCTGCTCGGTGAGCACCGCGACCTCGGCGGTGGTGAAGCCGTGGTCGAGCGGAAGCACGGCGAGGGCGACGGCGTCAGATCCTCCCCGGGACGGGGCGGGGGACCGGCCGACAGCCGATGGAGGGGCTGCTCCGGCCTTCGTGCCAGCTCCTCCACCAAGCTGCGCCTGACGGCTGCCTTGCGGCCGATTCCGGCTCTCGGCATCCTCCCAGGATGCCGACCCGCCTACACCCCCCTCCCCGTTTCGGGGAGGACTGGAAGCGCCAAGCGCCTCCTGCCAGGTGTCGACCTCCACCGCCCTCTTGAGGCCATGGTCGGCGAGCAGCCCCTTGAGGCGCTCGCGGGCGCCTTTCGAATAGCTGGCGAGGACCACCTTCTTCTTCGCACGGCGAAGCGCTGCGACATGATCGACCACCGCTTCGTAGACGTTGGCGTTCCGCGACCGCTCGGGGGCGAAGTCGCGCGGCGAGTCGACCCCGAAGTCGAGCACGGTGGCGCTTTCCGGCTCATGAAAAGGGGTGGCGAGATGGAGCGGCCGAGAGTCGATCAGCCCCTGCCACTCGTCGCGCTCGACGTAGAGCGAGTCGGGCTCGAGCGGCCGGTAGCTGCCCGGGTCCGACGACTGGGCCCGGCGGCGATTGTCGTAATAATCGGCGATGGCCTCGAAGCGCGCGTCGGCGGCCCCGGCGTCGTGGGCGTCGCGGACGACGAGATCGTCCGGCGAGAGGTGTCCGAAGAGGGTGTCGAGCCGCTCCTCGAATAGAGGCAGCCAATGATCGATCCCGGCCAGCCGCCGACCTTCCGAAACCGCCTGGTAGAGCGGATCGCCGGTCGCATTCGCTCCGAACTTTTCGCGATAGCGGGAGCGGAAGCGCTTTACGCTGTCCTCGTCGAGGAGCGTCTCGGACGCCGGGAGAAGGGTGAAGCCGCCCTCGACGGTGCCGGTGGTGCGCTGCGTCGACGGATCGAAGCGGCGGACGCTTTCGATCTCGTCCCCGAAGAAGTCGAGCCGGAGACCTTCGCTCTCGCCGGAGGGAAACAGGTCGACGAGCCCGCCGCGAACCGCGAACTCGCCCGCGTCGGCGACGGCGTCGGTGCGGACATAGCCGTTCGCCTGGAGGAGCGCGGTCAGGCGGTTGAGGTCGATCCGCTCGCCGGCGGCGAGGCGGGCGACGAGCTGGCGGATCCGGAAGGGCGTCAGGGTGCGCTGGGTCGCGGCGTTGACGGTGGTGACGAGCAACTGCGGCTTTTCGGACAGGCGCTGGAGGGCGTTGAGCGTGGCGAGCCGTTCCGCCGTGTAGCGGAGCGAGGGCGAGCTTCGGTCGTAGGGGAGGCAGTCCCAGGCTGGAAAGGTGAGGACCTCGAGCTCCGGAGCGAAATAGGTCGCGGCGTCCGCGAGCGCCCGCATCGCCGCCTCGTCGGGCGCGATGAACACGGCGCGGCCCTTCGAAGCGCGCGCCAGGTCGGCCGCGAGCCAGGGCAGGAAGCCCGCCGGAGCGCCGGCCAGCGTCATCGGCTTCTTGGCCGAAAGGATCTTGTGGATGTCGGTCACGTCTGGATGCCGGTCACGTCTTGATGGCTGTCACGGGTCGATGGCTGTCACGTCTTGATGGCTGTCACTGGGGATGCTTGATGTAGTCGACGTCCTGCAGGCGGCGCATCAGCCCTCCGGCGTAGCGTTCGGGCGGCGGGGCGGTTCCGATCGCCCAGGCCATGATGTCGACGTCCTGCTCCTCGAGCAGAGCTTCGAACCAGGCGATCTCGTCCTTCTCCCACCGCTCCGAATGGGCGTCGAAGAAGCCGCCGACCAGCAGGTCGGCCTCGCGCGTGCCGCGGTGCCAGGCACGAAAGCGCAGGCGCTTCAGGAGGGCGTCGCGGTCCAGGTCGGGCTCCATGCGAAAAAGGCCGCGCTGGCGACCAGGCGGCTCGTGAGAAGGCCATGTAGGTCCTGGGCGGGGAGAAATGAAGGTGGAAAACCCCCCTCCCTGCACGCAGGGAGGGGCCGGGGGTGGGTGCGTCTCCGGAAACGCACCGCCCTGCATTGACGCACCCACCCCCAACCCCTCCCTGCGTGCAGGGAGGGGGGATTAGATAGCTCCGTCTCCCGCGCTAAGAGGTCCCATGCGCCAAAGTAAAATCCTCCCCGGTACGGGGAGGGGGGTGTAGGCGGGTCGGCATCCTGGGAGGATGCCGGGAGCCGGAACCGGCTGCAAAGCAGCCGTCAGGCGTAGCATGGTGGAGGGGCTGCTCGAGCCTCCGTGCCGGCCCCTCCACCGCGCTTCGCGCGGTCCCCCTCCCCGTACCGGGGAGGATTGATTAAGAGGCGCCATGCGCCCGGACATCCTCAACCCGCTCTTCGCCGAAGTGGAGGTGCTGAAAGGCGTCGGTCCAGCGCTGGCGAAACCCCTGAAGCGGCTCGGGCTTGAGCGGGTGGTGGACGTGCTGTTCCATCTCCCCACCGGCTGGATCGAGCGCAAGAAGGTCGACACGCTCGACATGGCCGATGCCGGGCAGGTGGTCACGGTCCTCGTCACCCCGGTCGACTATCGCCAGGGGGGAGGCCGCGGACCATTCCGGGTCCATGCCACCGACCGCTCCGGCAATTACCTGACGCTCACCTATTTCAACAATCCGGGCTGGGCGAAGAAGCAGCTTCCGCTCGGCGAGCCGCGGGTCGTCTCGGGTCGGATGGAGATGTACGGGCAGGAGCTCCAGATCGTCCACCCGGACTATGCGCTCGCCCCCGCCGAGGCGCTCGACCTGCCGGAGCGGGAGCCGGTCTATCCCCTGTCCGAGGGGATCACGAGCCGACGCCTGGCCGATTTCGCCGCGCAGGCGCTGGCCCGTTCGCCGGCGCTCGGCGAGTGGATCGAGCCGAGCCTCATCGAGCGGCGCGGCTGGCCCGGCTGGCGGGGGGCGCTCGACGACTCCCATTCCGGCCGAGGCACCGCCGCCGCACGGCAGCGGCTCGCTTATGACGAGGTGTTCGCAAACCAGCTCGCCTTGATGCTGGTCCGCGCCTCGTCCCGCCGCCGCCGCGGCGTGCCGCTCGCCGGCGACGGCGCCCTTCGCCGCCTGCTTCGCCTTCCCTACGCGCCGACCGGAGCGCAGCGGCGGGCGATGGGCGAGATCGAGGGCGACCTGGCCCAGCAGACCCCGATGCTCCGCCTGCTCCAGGGCGATGTCGGCTCCGGCAAGACGCTGGTGGCGCTGGAGGCCCTGCTCATCGCGGTCGAGGCGGGGGCGCAGGGGGCGATGCTCGCGCCCACCGAGATACTCGCCCGCCAGCATTTCGAGACCCTCTCGCGCCAGCTCGCCGGGCTTCCGGTGAACATCGCCGTCTTGACCGGGCGGGAGAAAGGCAGGGCGCGCGAATCCACCCTGATGGGGCTGGCCGACGGGACGATCGACATCCTCGTCGGAACCCACGCCATCTTCCAGCAGGCGGTGCGGTACAAAAGGCTCGGCCTCGCCGTGGTCGACGAGCAGCACCGCTTCGGGGTCGCGCAGCGGATGATGCTCGCCCAGAAGGCGGAGCGGCCGCCCCACCTGCTGGTGATGACCGCCACCCCGATCCCGCGCACGCTCACGCTCACCCAATATGGCGAGATGGACGTGTCGCGCCTGGACGAGATGCCGCCGGGGCGCCAGCCGATCGAGACCCGGGTGCTGAGCGTCGAGCGGTTGCCGGAGGTGGTCGACGCGCTCGCCCGCCACATCGCCCGGGGCGGCCAGGCCTATTGGGTCTGCCCGCTGGTCGAGGAGAGCGAGGACAGCGACCGGGCCGCCGCCGAGGAGCGCGCTCGGCTTCTTCGCCACCGCTTCGGCGACAAGGTGGGTCTCGTCCACGGCCGGATGAAGGGCCCCGAGAAGGACGAGGCGATGGCCGCCTTCCAGGCGGGCCGGACGGCGGTGCTGGTCGCCACCACCGTCATCGAGGTCGGAGTCGACGTGCCCAACGCCACCTTGATGATCGTCGAGGAAGCCGACCGCTTCGGCCTCGCCCAGCTCCACCAGCTTCGCGGCCGGGTCGGGCGCGGGGAAGGGCGCTCGACCTGCCTCCTCCTGCGCGGCGAGCGGCTGAGCGAAACCGCCCGAGCTCGCTTGGCGCTGATGCGCGAGACCAATGACGGCTTCCGCATCGCCGAGGAGGACCTGCGGCTCCGCGGGGCCGGCGAGATATTGGGAACGAAGCAGTCGGGCGAGGCCCAGTTCCGGCTTGCGAGCCCCGAGCAGATCGCCGAGCTCGCCCAGGTCGCGAGCGACGACGCGCGGCTGCTGGTCGACCGCGACGGCGGGCTGGAGGGGGAGCGCGGGCACGCCGCGCGGGTGCTGCTCTACCTGATGGAGCGGGACTCGGCGGTGGAGCTGCTTAGATCGGGCTGACGTCATCCCGTCGAAGGCCGGGATCTCAGCGGGTGAAAGGCGCGGCGTTCTTCACCGGGGCCCGGCCTCCGCCGGGGCGACGTTCAGGGCAGAAGCAGGCCGTGCTTCTTCCTGCCCGCCGAGACGCGCACCTCACCGCCCACCGCGATCGCGCGATCCTCGTCCACCTTCTCGCCGTCGACCTTGGCGCCGCCCTGCTGGATCAGCCGCCGCGCCTCGTTCTTCGAGGCGACGAGGCCGAGCCCGACCAGAGCGTCGACCAGCCCGATCTCCCCCGCCACCTTGAGGGTGGGCAGGGCCTCGCCGACGGAGCCTTCCTCGAACGTCTTGCGCGCCGTCTCCGCCGCCGCCTCGGCCGCCCGCCGCCCATGCGCCAGAGCCGTCGCCTCGTCGGCGAGGATCTTCTTGGCGGTGTTGATCTCGCTTCCCTGCAGCGCCTCCAGGCGCGCGATCTCGTCGAGCGGGAGGTCGGTGAAGCGGCGAAGGAAGGTGCCGACGTCGGCGTCCTGCGCGTTCCGCCAGAACTGCCAGTAATCGTAGGGGCCAAGCTGATCGGCGTTGAGCCAGACGGCGCCTTTTTCCGTCTTGCCCATCTTGCCGCCGTCGGCGGTGGTGAGCAACGGCGTGGTGAGTCCGAACGCCTGGGTTCCGTCGACCCGCCGGCAAAGCTCGATGCCGTTGACGATATTGCCCCATTGGTCCGACCCGCCGAGCTGCAGCCGGCAGGCCGCGCGGCGCGACAGCTCCAGGAAGTCGTAACCCTGGAGAATCATGTAGTTGAATTCGAGGAAGGAGAGCGACTGCTCGCGGTCCATCCTAAGCTTGACGCTGTCGAAGCTAAGCATCCGGTTGACCGAGAAATGCTGGCCGATCTCGCGCAGGAAGGGGATATATTCCAGCCTGTCGAGCCACTCGGCATTGTCGAGCAGGACCGCGTCGGTGGGCCCGTCGCCGAACCTCAGGAAGCGCTCGAACACCCGCTTTATGGACGCAATGTTGGCGTTGATCGTCTCCGGGGTGAGGAGCTTCCTCGCCTCGTCCTTGAAGCTTGGGTCGCCGATCTTCGACGTCCCTCCGCCCATCAGCACGATCGGCTTGTGCCCGGCCTGCTGGAGGCGGCGGAGCATCATGATCTGGACCAGGCTTCCGACGTGGAGCGAAGGCGCGGTCGCGTCGAAGCCGATATAGCCCGGCACGATCGCGCGCGCGGCGAGGGCGTCGAGCCCGTCCGCGTCGGTGAGCTGGTGGATGTAGCCGCGCTCGTCGAGCGCGCGTAGGAGGTCGGAACGATATTCTGTCATGGCGGAACGCGCCTAGCATGGAGGCGGAGCAGTGGGGAGGATTTTGAGCCTGCGGCCGCATCCGGACGCACCGCCGCTGGCGGTGAGGGCGGTGGAGGCTCGTTTGTGGTCGCCCGACGATCCCACCAGCCTTTCGATCGATTACCGAGTCGTCGGCACGAGCCGCCTCCTGCTTCCGGAGCCTGCCGCTCCGGGCCGCGCCGACGCGTTGTGGAAGGCCACTTGCTTCGAGCTGTTCGCCAGGGCGCCGGGGCGCGACTCCTATTTCGAATTCAACTTTTCCCCGTCGGGACGATGGGCGGCCTACGCCTTCGACTCTCATCGGGCGGGAATGCGCGATCACGCTCTTCGCTCGCTTCCCCTGATCGAGACCGAGCGGGGCGAGGACAGTTTCGTGCTTCGCGCCGACGTGGACCTCGTTGGCCTGCCGTCGTCCCGGCTGCGTTCCGGCGTGTCCGCCATTCTCGAGGAAGAGGGGGGGCATCGTTCCTTCTGGGCCCTTGCTCATCCGCCGGGGGAGCCGGATTTCCATCATCCGGATTGCTTTGTCCTCGATCTGCCGCCACCGGAAATCGAATGAAATTCGGTATCGATCGCCTCCTCGCCGACCCCGCCCTTCGCAAGCCGCTCGAAGGCAAGAGGGTCGCCATCCTCGCCCATCCGGCGTCGGTGACGGCGGACCTCACACACAGCCTCGACGCGCTCGCGGCGTGCGGCCTCAACCTCACCGCCGCCTTCGGTCCGCAGCACGGGCTTCGCGGCGACAAGCAGGACAATATGGTGGAGTCCGACGACTTCACCGATCCCGTCCACGGCATCCCGGTGTTCAGCCTCTACGGAGAGGTGCGGCGCCCGACCGGCCAGTCGATGGGCACGTTCGACGTCGTCCTGATCGACCTTCAGGACCTCGGCTGCCGGATCTACACCTTCATCACGACCCTGCTCTACATGCTCGAGGCGGCGGCGGCGCACGGCAAGGCGGTGTGGGTCCTCGACCGGCCAAATCCCGCCGGACGCCCGGTCGAGGGCCTGACCCTGCTTCCCGGGTGGGAGAGCTTCGTCGGCGCCGGACCGATCCCGATGCGCCACGGCCTGACCCTGGGCGAGCTCGGCCGCTGGTTCGTCGAGCACTTCAAGCTCGACGTCGATTATCGCGTGATCGAGATGGAGGGCTACGAACCGGACGCCGCGCCCGGCTTCGGCTGGCCGGCCGACCGGGTGTGGGTGAACCCCAGCCCCAACGCGCCCAACCTCTCCATGGCCAGGGCCTATGCCGGAACCGTCATGCTCGAAGGCACCTCCCTGTCGGAGGGGAGGGGGACGACCCGCCCGCTCGAAATCTTCGGCGCCCCGGACATCGACGCGCGCGCCGTCCTCGCCGAGATGCGCCGCCTCGCGCCCGAATGGCTGCAAGGCTGCACGCTTCGCGAAATCTGGTTCGAGCCGACCTTTCACAAGCATTCGGGCAAGCTCAACAACGGCCTCCACATCCACGCCGAGGGCCCAGCCTACGACCACGGCGCCTTCAAGCCGTGGCGGCTTCAGTCGCTGGCCTTCAAGGCGATCCGCCGCCTCCACCCGGACTATCCGCTGTGGCGCGACTTCCCCTACGAATACGAGTTCGGAAAGCTCGCGATCGACGTCATCAACGGCGGCCCGGGGCTGAGGGAATGGGTGGATGATCCGGCGGCCAAGCCCCGCGACCTAGAGGCGATTACCGCGCCGGACGAGGCTGCGTGGGCGGAGGAACGCCAGCCTTATCTTCTTTACCAGGCCCGGTAAGCGAGAGGAGCAGCGCGGCGCCCGACAGGCTCGCCGCCTGGATCGGCGTGTAGCTCCACAGGCCGAGCACACCCAGCCCGTTCACCAGGAGGTGAGGCACAAATCCCGCGCCGACGGCGCTTCCGCCGCCGCGCACGAACGTTTGCGCCATCACCACGCTCAGAGCCGCGGTGCCGACGCACCACCAGAGCGGCGACGCCTGGGCCATGGCGCCCGGAACGAAGAAGGCGGGCAGGTGCCAGACGATCCACGCGGCGCCGGTCAGGAGGCCGGCCAGCCAAGGTGCGTTTCGCCGCAGGACGAGCGGCAGGAGCAGTCCCCGCCAGCCCAGCTCCTCCCCGAACGGAGCGACCAGCGCGAGCGGCCACAGGCCGTGGAAGGCGGGCACGCGCGCTCCGCCCCAAAGTGACGCACCTGCTCCCACGGCCAGGACCGCCGCGAGGCACAGGAGCCCCCCCGTGTCGAAGCGCGGCGCCAGCCTCATACGAATGTCCGCGGCAGGCAGGAGGGTCAGAGCCGCCGCGCTGGGCGCGCAGGCGGCGGCGATCAGGACCCAGGACGGGGTGAAGGCTTTCCCCGACGCCGATGCCGTCGCGAGCAGCGCCAAGCCGCACAGGCCCCAGGAAAGCGCCAGCGTCCGCGCCGCGAAGCGAAGCGCGAGCCGGCGCCCGGCGGTCACGCCTTCCGGCTCAGCGTCCGCATCGCCTCGTCCAGCCCCTCGAGCGTCAGCGGGTACATTCGGTCCTGCATGAGCTGGCGGATCACCTGCGTCGACTGGCTGTAGCCCCAATATTGCTCGGCCGTCGGGTTGAGCCAGACCGCGCTGGGATAGGTGTTGGCGAAGCGCTGCATCCACACGGCGCCCGCTTCCTCGTTGAAATGCTCGACCGAGCCGCCGGGATGGGTGATCTCGTAGGGGCTCATCGCCGCGTCGCCGACGAAGACCAGCTTCCAGTCGTGGCCGAACTTGTGGAGCACGTCCCAGGTCGGCGTGCGCTCGTTGAAGCGGCGGCGATTGTCCTTCCACAAGCTCTCGTACGGGCAATTGTGGAAGTAGTAGAATTCGAGGTTCTTGAACTCGCCGGTGGCGGCGGAGAACAGCTCCTCGCAAAGCCTGACGTGCGGATCCATCGATCCTCCGACGTCGAGGAAGAGGAGCAGCTTCACCGCATTGTGCCGCTCCGGACGCATCCGGATGTCGAGCCATCCCTTTCGGGCGGTGCCGTCGATCGTGCCGTCCATGTCGAGCTCTTCCGCGGCCCCTTCCCGGGCGAAGCGGCGGAGGCGGCGAAGCGCGACCTTGATGTTGCGGGTGCCGAGCTCCCTGGTGTTGTCGAGGTTCTGGAACTCGCGCTTGTCCCACACCTTGATCGCCGAGCGGTTGCGCCCGCCCTCCTGGCCGATCCTGATCCCTTCGGGATTGTAGCCGTAGGCGCCGAAGGGGGAGGTGCCGGCGGTGCCGATCCATTTGTTTCCGCCCTGGTGCCGCTCCTTCTGCTCCTCGAGCCGCTTCTTCAGGGTCTCCATGATCTCCTCCCACGAGCCGAGGGCCTTGATCTCCTCCATCTGCTCGGGGGTGAGGTAGAGCTCCGCGACCTTCTTCAGCCACTCCTCGGGAAGCGGAACCGCGCCGGCGCCGTAATCGGCCTCGAGGCCCTTGAAGACCTTTCCGAACACCTGGTCGAACCGGTCGATCAGCCCCTCGTCCTTCACGAAGGTGGCGCGCGCCAGATAGTAGAATTCCTCCGGGCTGGCGGCGATCACCTCGGCCTCGAGCGCCTCGAGAAGCGTGAGGTGCTCCTTGAGGCTGGCCTGGATCCCGGCGGCTCGAAGCTCGTCGACGAAGGAGAAGAACATGGCGGCCGTTCTAGCGAGCCGACGTCTAACCGTCACCCCAGCGAAGGCTGGGGTCCCAGGGGGTGAAGGGCGCCGCGTTCTTCACCCGCTGGGGCCCCAGCCTTCGCTGGGGCGACGGAGGTTGGTTAACCGCGCTTCAATCCTTTTCGCCTAGGCCGGAGCGGTCGACACGGGGGCGGGAGCGAAGCGTGGCAAGTACGGCGGCGGAGAATGCGGACGCGGGCGCGATCAACAGCGTCGCGCGCAATTGCGGCGCGCTGGCGATCGAATGCAGCGACGTCTCCGGCTACGTCAGCGGAGTCTCGGAACGCATCTCCTCCAACCTTCGGACCCTCGACACCTTGGAGGAGGTGACCAGCCGGCTTCTGCTCGACCAGGCGAGCGTCGCCCAGTCGACCGACGAGGCCCGGATCCTCGCCGAGCAGGCGCGCGAGAAGCTCTCCGCCGGCCGAGCCGCGATCGACGATACGATCGCCGTGTTCAGCGGCCTCACCGAGCTGGTCGTCCGCCTCGGCGAGCGAATGGCCGGTTTCGCCGAGGCGATGAGCCGGGTCCAGAACGTCTCGTCGAGCATCGAGGGGATCGCCTACAAGACCAACATGCTGGCGTTGAACGCCACCATCGAGGCGGCCCGGGCGGGGGAGGCGGGGCGAAGCTTCGCCGTCGTCGCCGCCGAGGTGAAGAAGCTCGCCCACGAGACCCGCTCCGCGACCAGCGAGATCGCCGGCACCATCGCCTCCCTGACCCGCGAGGCGGGCGCCGTGACCTCGGAGATCGAGACCGGAGTCGAGCGAAGCCGCCGGGCCCAGGGCGGCTTCGCCACCCTGACCGAGACCGTCCACGACGTCGCCGACATCGTCGGAATGGTCGACCGCCAGACCGACGGGATCGCCCAATCCACCGCCTTGATCCAGCAGAGCGTCGACAGCGTCAAATCGGGCCTCTCCGCCTTCGCGTCCGACGCCCGCGCCAATGGCGGCGAGCTGACCCGGGTGCATAGCCGCCTCGGACGGATCGAGACCCTGTCGAACACCATGCTCGACCGTCTCGCCAGCTGCGGCGTGGCGATCGACGACACACCCTTCATCGAATTCGCCAAGGCCGGGATGAACGAGATCCGGGCGATCATCGAAGCCGGGATCGCTCGGGGCGAGATCGACGAGGCGGCGGCGTTCGACACCGACTACCGGCCGATGCCGGGGACCAATCCCGTCCAGTACGAGACCCGCTTCTGCGCGTTCGCGGATGCGTGGGTCAGGCCCGCGCTCGACCGGCTGGTCGGCGAGCGCTCGCAGATCATCGCCTGCGCGATCACCGACATGAACGGCTATCTTCCAACCCACATCACCGCCCGTTCGCAGCCCCAGGGCCCCGACCCCAAGTGGAACGCCGAGCATTGCCGCAACCGGCGCAACTTCATCGACGACGTCACCCGCCGAGCCATCGCCAGCGACAAGGAGGCGATGCTCGCCACCTACGGAATGGACCTCGGCGAGGGCCGCTACCTTCCGGTCAAGAACGTCTTCGTGCCCCTCCATGTCGGAGGCCGGCGCTGGGGCAATTTCGAAGTCGCCTATCGCGACGACGAGATCCGGCTCTAGGCGCCTTCGCTGCCCCCCTCCCTGCGCGCAGGGAGGGGGGAAGTTGGAGCCGCTGCGTGCAATCGCCGGTCACTCCCCGCTCCCCGGCGGCGGCGCAACCCTAAGCTGGCTTTCGCCGTTCGCCTTCATCACGATGCTGGCTCGGACTCGGCCGTTCTCGCCGGGCTCGGCGAAGAGCCGGCGAAGCTGGCGGTCGCTCGGCACCGCGTCGAAGGTGCCGAGGATCAAGGTCTCGCCGATCGCGTGGTTGAGGAGGACGTGCTTCTTCTCGGCCGGAACCCCGACCACCTCGAGCATTCCGCCCGAATCGCTGTAGAGGACGAACAGCTCGGAGCGGACTCCCTTGCCGGTTCCGCGGCCGGCGGACACGGCGCGAAGCAGCGGCGCTCGGGCCTCGCCCACGTCGAGGACGGAGCGGCACCAGGTCCGGCCGATCCTCGGCGGCACCGCCTGGCGCGCCGCGCCTTTCCCGGTCGCCTCCTCTCCGGCGGCGTCGAGCTGGGCGAACAGCGCCGCGCCGATGCCGTGATCCTTGTCCTCCAGAAGCCGGGCGTCGGCGCCGCCGGAGGCCGAGGCGGCGCATTCTCCCGACTCGAGCGGAATCGCGGGACTCGGCCGGTACGCGCCTTCGAACTTCATCCCATCGAGCAGCGCCTTGAGGGCGGCCGAGGCTTCGGCTTCCCGCGGCCGCGGCCCGGAGACCCGGATCTTGACCATCCACCGGCCCGCCTTGACGAAGGCGGAGGTGGAGAAGAGCGAGCCGAGATAGCCGCTATAGGCCGCCGTCAGCGCCAGTCCGGACTTTCCGCCGACCGAGGCGGTGCCGGACCGGAGCAATTTGCCGCCGCCCTTCGGATTGGTCTGTATGGCGGCGTCGGTGGCGATCGCCTGAAGCCCGGTATGGGCGATGCTTGGAAGATAGACGTAGACGCTGGCGAAGACCTGACGGTCGGCGCTGCGCAGCTGAAGCGCCGTGTCGAGGCCTTCGCCGGGATGGCTAAACTCGCGGGTCTCGTAATGTTCGAGGGTTCCGGCGCGGCGGGGGACGGAGATTCCGGCGGGGCCGAACAGCAGGCGGTCCGGGTCGGCCGACCAGATCGGCGAGCCGTCCTGCGCACCCGCCGCCGCCGGGGCGGGCGCCGGAGCGGATATATTGGTCCGCGAAACCGCCGGCCGCGCTCCAAGCCCGAGCAGAAGAGCCGCTACAAAGATCGTCCCACGCATTCGACTGGTCCCCTTCCCACGAAGGGCGGACACTGCCCGCGCGGGCCACTGCCAGCAAGTCCAATAAAGCCCCGCGCCGCGGACGCCGGGACGCCCGGCGCTCCTAGCCGGGCCGCCGCGCCATGAAGGCGAGCCGCTCGAACAGCATCACGTCCTGCTCGTTCTTGAGCAGAGCGCCGTGAAGCGGCGGGATCGCCTTGGCCGGATCGCGCGACTGGAGCACCTCGAGCGGCATGTCCTCGTGGAGGAGGAGCTTGAGCCAGTCGATCAGCTCGCTGGTCGACGGCTTCTTCTTGAGCCCCGGAACCTCGCGGACCTGGTAGAAGATGTCGAGCGCCTTCGAAACGAGAAGCTTCTGGATATCCGGGAAGTGGACGTCGATGATCGCCTGCATCGTCTCGCGGTCGGGGAAGCGGATGTAGTGGAAGAAGCAGCGGCGCAGGAACGCGTCGGGAAGCTCCTTCTCGTTGTTGGACGTGATCACCACCACCGGCCGTTCGGCCGCGCGCACCGTCTCGCCCGTCTCGTAGACGTGGAACTCCATCCGATCCAATTCCTGGAGGAGGTCGTTGGGAAACTCGATGTCGGCCTTGTCGATCTCGTCGATCAGGAGCACGGGAAGCTCGGGCGCGGTGAACGCCTCCCACAATTTGCCGCGCCTGATGTAGTTCGAGATGTCGTGCACCCGGGGATCGCCGAGCTGGCCGTCGCGAAGCCGCGCCACCGCGTCATATTCGTAGAGGCCCTGATGCGCCTTGGTGGTCGACTTGACGTGCCATTCGATCAGCGGCGCTCCGAGCGCTCCGGCGATCTCGTGGGCGAGGACGGTCTTGCCGGTTCCGGGCTCGCCCTTGACGAGAAGCGGGCGGCGAAGCGCGACGGCGGCGTTGACGGCGACCTTGAGATCGTCCGTGGCGACATAATTCTGGGTACCCTGGAAGCGCATCGCGCCGCGTTAGGGGAGGGGGCGGAACGAGGCAAGCGGGCCCATTCCCTCTCCTCTTCGGAGAGCGGGGATCAGACCTGCACTCTCGCCCTGGCGCGGCTTTCGAGCAATTCCCAAAGGCCGTAATGCTGGAGGAGGATCTGCTGGGCGCCGAAGAGGAGCGCTCGAAGCGCCGGCGGCGAGCCGGCGAAGCCGTCGGCGACCGCGGCGACCCGGACCGGGTCGGCGGCGGCGAAGGTCGGGACCTCGATCCCGAGGCGGCGGGCGGCGGTGTCGAGCGGCCGGCGGATCACGGCCCAGTCGAGGATCACCGCCATCGCCGCGCCGAGCGCGCAGCCGTTGCGTTCCGATCCGGCGAGCATCTCGAGCGCGTGGCGCTGGGCCTGAACCGCGCTGTCGCTGTCGGCGGCGCCGGGCGTGGAAGGGAGCGGACCGGCGGCGACGGCGAGCCGGGCGAGGTAGGCGCGTTCGCCCGCGAAGGCGTAGGACGCCTCGGCGAGCCAGCGCCGCGCTTCCGGCTCGGCCGTCCGGGCGGCGGCATGGTCGACCACGCCGGGATAGCGTCCGTGAAGGATGCAGAGGAAATGGAGCAGGTCGGCGAGGTTTCGAGATCCCTCCGGCGGGTGCGAAAGCTCGGGCGACTCGGACCAGGGATGGGCGGCGCTGCCCTGTCCCTCGACGCACGCGGCGAGCAGCGCGCCGGGCGAGGCGGCGGCGGCCGTGCCGAGCGATGCTGAAGCCATTGCGGTCCCTCCCAAGCGCTGCATGGCAGCGGCTGTAGCGGCTTCATCTATATCAATGCCGTAAAGACGCGGTTTACGAGCCGTTAGGGCAAGGGAAAGGTCGGCGCCGGGGCAGCACGAGGGGCGGGGGGGAAGCGCGCGAGCAGGGGACAGCCGCCGGCCATCCCCTTTCCGGCGCGCCCGCCGACCGGCTCACGCGGCGATGGCGAGCTCGTCCGGCATGTCCGCCACAGCCGCCTCCACGGCGGGAGCCGCGGCGGCGGCGGCGGCGGGTCGCGGATCCGGCGAGATCCAGCGAGCGGCGGCGACGGCGGCGCCGAGCAGCAGGTAGAGTCCGAGCACCACCGCCGGATTCCACAGCAGCAGCGTCGCGAGCGGAATGCGCAGAAGGTTGGGGTGGAAGCCGAGATCCTCGCCGAGGCCCTGGCAAACTCCGAAGAACGTGTCGTCGCGGGTGAAAAGATTGGGCTGAGCGGTCTGCATCGTCTGCTCCTTGAAGCGAAGCGGGCGTGGGTCCCGCCCGGATGCAACGCCATCAGCATGAGCCGTGCCAATTCGGAAAAATCGTTTATTTCGAGAACGGTGAGCCACCGGGCCGCGCTCGGGCGGATTGCCATTCGAGGCGGCTCGCGCCAATGTTTGGGAAAATGCGCCAAGCGGGTGCGGCCCTCCGGTTGCCGGGCCTTCGCCGCCGTGGCAGGGAAGGGGATGCGCCGACTCCTTCCCGCCCTGCTCGCCCTCGCCGCGGCCGCCCCGCCGCCGCCCGCGCAATCCCTCCTGCCGCTTCGCCAGCCGACCAAAAGCTGGATACTCGATTACGGCGAGACCGGCTGCACGGCGATTCGCGACTATGGAACGCCTCAAAAGCCGATGGCCCTGGCGTTCAGGCCTTCGCCCAACGGGAAGATCGTCCGGATCGCCCTGGCGCGCGGCGGGACGGCTCCCGACGCGCATCATTTTCCGGTCACGCTGGAGCTCGGCGGGGCGCCGCTTCGAACCACCGGCCTGCGCTTCTCGACGAAGGACGGAAAGACCGACGTCACCTGGATCAACGTCGACCGCTCCGCCCTCGACGGGCTCGCCGCGGCCCGCGAGTTCACGCTGCGCGGACCCGACGCGTTCGAGGCGCGGTTCGCGCTCCCGCAGATGGGCGCGGTGCTGAAGGGCCTCGACGACTGCATCGCCGACCTCGGGCGCTACTGGAACATCGACGGCGCCGGAATTCCGATCGCCACCCCGCCGGCCCCGCTGGTCGCGCCGACGGGCTGGATCCGCTCTGACGATTACCCGTCCCAGTCCCTGCGCCAGGGGGAGGACGGAGCGACCCGCTTCATCCTCCTCGTCGACGAGGCCGGGCAGGTGAAGGATTGCATGGTCGAGAAGTCCAGCGGAATCGCCTCGCTCGACGCTCAGGCCTGCATCGTCGTCGTCAAGCGCGCCCGGTTCCACCCCGCGCTCGACTCGGCCGGCAAGCCGATCCGGTCGACCTGGTCGACCACCGTCCGCTTCCAGCTGCCGTAGCCGGACGACCGCCCGCCGGAGCGCCCCTTGCTCCGCGCGGCGCGCCGTCCCATGTGTGGGGCGAAACACAAGCCGCACAGGACCCTCCATGCCCGACCATAACGACATCATCGCCTCCCTTGTCCCGATCGTCATCGAGCAGTCGAACCGGGGCGAGCGCAGCTTCGACATCTATTCTCGGCTGCTGCGCGAGCGGATCGTGTTCGTCACCGGCGGGGTCGAGGATCATATGGCGACGCTGATCACCGCCCAGCTCCTCTATCTCGAGAGCGAGAATCCGAAGAAGGACATCTTCATGTACATCAACTCGCCGGGCGGGGTGGTGACGGCGGGAATGGCGATCCACGACACCATGCAGTATATTCGCCCGCGGGTCGGGACGGTTTGCATCGGCCAGGCCGCCTCGATGGGCGCCTTTTTGCTCTGCGCCGGAGAGCCGGGGATGCGGGTCGCCCTGACCAACGCCCGGATCATGATCCACCAGCCGTCGGGCGGCGCCCAGGGCATGGCCAGCGACATCGAGATCCAGGCCAAGGAGATCCTTCGGATCCGCCACCGGATGAACGAGCTGATGGCCAAATATACCGGCCAGCCGATCGAGGAGATCGAAAAGGCGGTCGAGCGCGACCGCTTCTTCGGCGCTTCCGAGGCCAAGGATTTCGGCCTCGTCGACGAGGTCTTCGAGAAGCGCCCGGCGCCTGGCGACGAGGAGACCGGGCAGGCCCAGGCGGCCTGACCGCCACGACGGCCGACCGCCCGCCCCGCTTGACGGCGGGGACGGGCGGGGGGGACGAACGAGCCGAAGGAGGGGGAGGGTCACCGAGGAGTCGCGCACGGGCCGCCCGCCGGGGCCGGCCGACCGGGAGACTGACGAACGCTGGCTGCGGCACGTCCTGCTCGCCGCCGGCGCGATCCTCTATCTCGCCTTCGCGCTGATCACGCCGCCCTTCCAGACTCCGGACGAGCAGCAGCATCTCTACCGCGCCTGGCAGCTGGCGCACTTCCAGCTTCACGGCGGACGCCTGGGGGACCGCGCCGGCGGAGCGGTCCCGGCCGGGCTGGTCGCGGCCGCGACGGCCGAGATCGGCGACCCGCAACCCAACGTGAAGGTCCGGCCGGTGCCGAAACGCCCGGCCGCCGAGATGTTCGGCCGGGCGACGCCCTTCTCGGACCGGGAGCCGCGGCCGTTCGCCGATTTCCCAGGCGCCGCCGTCTACAGCCCGGCGGGTTATCTTCCCCAGATTGCCGCGATATGGACCGCGACCGCGCTCGGCTGGAGCGTCGAGGCGATGGTCCGGCTCGGCCGGATCCTCAATGCGGCCCTGACCCTTTCGCTGTTCCTTCTCGCCTTCCGGATCGCGCCGTCGGGCCGGCTCTACCTGCTTCTCCTCGCGCTGATGCCGATGACGGCGGCGATGGCCGCTTCGCTCGGCCAGGACGGGCTGGTGCTCGGCACTTGCGGGCTCGCCGCCGCGCTTGCCCTTCGAGCTCGCCGCGAGGCGCGATGGAGCGGGCGCGCGCTCCTCCTCCTCGCCGCCAGCGGCGCCGTCCTGGCTCTGACCAAGATCGTCTACCTGCCTCTGCTCCTCCTCGCCGTCCTGCCGGTCCCCCCGGGGGCGGCGAGAGCCCGGTGGATCGGAGCGCCGCTCGCGCTGACGCTCGCCTGCGCCGGCCTCGCCTTCGCCTGGCTTCGCGGCAACGCGGCCTCGGTCGTGCGCCATGCGCCGGGGATCCCCGATCCCGGCGGCCAGATCGCCTTTCTGAAGGCGCATCCGCTGGATTTCCTCGTCGTCCTCTCCAACACGGCGGTCGAGCGCTCCGGCTGGATCGCGCTGTCCGCCTTCAACTTCGGCTGGCTGACCGTCGGGCCGGTGGTCCTCGCCGCAATCCTCGCCGGCGGGGCGGTCGCGTTCGCCTGGTGGCGCGGCGAGCCCGCCGCCGGGGTCCCCGACCGCCCCTGGCGGCTGTGGGCGGCGATCCTGGTCCTGATCGTTACCGCCGCCGTCGCCGCGACCATGTACATCGCCGCGACCCCGGTCGCCGAGCCGATCGTCCACGGCCTCCAGGGCCGCTACCTCCTCCCGCTCCTCCCGATCGTCCTCCTCGCCGCCGCCCCCCGCCGAGGCCGCTGGTCGGGGCCGTGGGCCGCGATCCTGGCGCTCCTCCTCCTCGGCGCCGCGAACCTCGCCGCTTTGGCCGCGATCGGCCGGGCTTTCTACACCGCCTGATCCCGGTCTGGACCGCGCGGCGGCGTCCTCACACGAAAGCCGGTCCCGCCGCCGCCCCGAAGCGCTCCGGTCCATCGCGCTCGTGAGTCGGGGCGGCCGGAACTGTCGTACGGAGCCGTTCACTCGCTAGCTTTGACTTACTTGCAGAAAACGGGGGTCGACCACGACTCCGTCGTCCTTGAACAAGCCGCCACTTCCGGCGAATGGGAGTAGTAGCTCCAGCTGGTCCTTGTGACGCTTTCGACGAGGGTGGCTTGGGGCATCGAGGGGCTGCGGAAGCGGAGGCAGCTTCGGCGATTTCCCGGCCAGCAAATCTTCGATCGTCACGACCTGGATCCGCGGAAGGCGACCGTGCGGCGTTCGCGGAACGAAGCCGTAGGCAGCCGCGTCGGCGACCATGCCGCGGGTTGGCTCATTCAGCGTTACGAAAATCCCCATTTCGGCTTTCTCCCGCTCCACCGCCCCTGCCAGGTCGCGCACCATTCCAGGGTTCAGGTTTTCGCCGCCCTTGACCGAAACGATGATGCGCCCGAGGCCAAAGGGGCCATTGGCGAAAAAGATGTTCGCATCGATCCCGCGATCGCTCCCTCTCTTCGTCTCGTACGTCTGCGCGCCGAGCTTCCACGCCGCCCACCATTGGAACTGGTACTTGTCCCGGGCCGCCAGATCCCGTGCGCCATCCATGTCAGCCGGACGTCCAAAGACCTTGTAATCCGCTTTCGGATGAGCCTTTCGCAACCGGGTCTCGATGAGGGTCACGGCATAATGCGTGACGTCGATCCCGATCCAGTTGCGCCCGCTGCTTTCGGCGGCTTCGACCGTCGTGCCGCAGCCGCAGAACGGGTCCAAGATCACGTCGCCCGGGCGAGAGGAGGCGGCGATGATACGCTCCAACAGCGCCAAGGGCTTTTGAGTCGGATATCCTAACCGTTCCGCGTGCCGCTTCGACAGGGGAGGTATGTCGGTGACCATGTCCTGCAATGCCTGCCCCGGCATTCTGTCGAGGTAACGGCGAACGTGAGGCCATCCCACTCCGTCACCAGTCATCTCGATCAGCCCTTCGCGGTCGAAAAGGTCCAGCCAGCGATGCGGTGAGTGAGCCGCTTCGGCAAATTCCGCCTTGACCACGGAAGGAATGCCCCAATGCCGGCCATGAGCTGTCGGATCGAACCCATTCCACGCTTTCCCACTTTCGCCGTTGCGCGTTCCGCTGCCGGTCAGGTCGCTTAGGCGGTACAGCCGGCCCTTGCTGTCTCGGTGACGGTAAAAACGCTTCACGTAATCGGTATCGTAAGGAACGTAGGTGCGGTTCCAAGTGTAGTCATCCGTCGCTGAGTAGAACAAGATAACGTCGTGAATGGGGCCCCACCGCCTCGCGCTGTTGTGCGAACTGGTGCGCTTCCAGATCACTTCGCTGCGGAAGTTCTGACCGTCGAAAATGCAGTCCAAGATTAGCTTCAGGTAATGGCTCGCCGTTGGGTCGCAGTGGAGGTACAGCGAGCCCGTCGGCTTCAATGCTCGTCGGAGCTCCACGAGGCGCACTGCCATCATGGCGAGGTAGGCCAGAAGGCCGCTCTTGCCGAGCCAGGTTCGAAAGCCATGCATCAGCACGGAAAGATTCCCACCTAACCTCTCGAGGTCATCGAATGCCTCCGCGGCGGCCGGCCCCCACGACCAGGTATCCCGAAAAGCCTCTGCTTGGGCCTCCGAGCCCGTTCCGCTTCCGTCCTTGAAGAAGACGCTATAGATGGCGCTAGAGTTGAATGGTGGATCGAGGTAAACAAGGTCAACGCTCTCGTCTTTTATGACCTTGTGATTTCTCAAAACCGCCAGATTGTCCCCGAAATGAAGCTGGTTCATTGCCCCCCCCCGTCATGAGCCGACCTTCAAGGGAGAATCCTGTGCAAAGATATTGTCAACAGGTTCAGGCAAGTTGCTAAACTTAACCTGCAGGTGACTCTCAAGCGCAACAGATCAATCCACGGATTACGATGATTCCCCAATCCTAATTTGGCAGACGCGTTGAGAAGAGGCGCGTAACTGGCGGCTGATCATAGCTCCGCTTATTTCCGTGGAACTCGTCTCTGGCCGTGTCTCGTAGTAGCCGGGCGAAAGCGGAGTGTTCCCGGCCGTTATCAGTCGCACCTCTCTACGGAAGTGGCGCTATGTTCGCGGCTGGCGGTCCTGACTTCGCCGCCAGCGCTTCGGTGCACCGCTCCCGCGACATCCCGCGCCTCTTGTCCCGCAGCCCCCGCGGGGCCACATGGTTCCAGCGGGGGCAGGCCACCGGAACGAAGCGCCGCTCCGGGCGCTCTCCGCCCCACCGGCGGACGGCGCGTTAATCAATAAGCCATTGTGGACGTGCGATAGGGCGGTCTAGGATGGCTCTTGCAGCAAAGGGCGCCGCGTAGCGCCCGTAAGGACGAGAATGACCAAGCTTAGCGGCAGCGATTCGAAGAGCACCCTCTATTGCTCCTTCTGCGGGAAGAGCCAGCACGAGGTCAGGAAGCTCATCGCCGGCCCCACCGTGTTCATCTGCGACGAGTGCGTCGAGCTGTGCAACGACATCATCCGCGAGGAGACCAAGTCCTCGCTGGTGAAGACCCGGGACGGGGTTCCGACTCCGCTCGAGATCTGCAAGCACCTCGACGACTATGTGATCGGCCAGAGCCACGCCAAGCGGGTCCTCTCGGTCGCCGTCCACAATCATTACAAGCGCCTGGCGCACGGCTCCAAGACCGGCGAGGTCGAGCTGTCCAAGTCGAACATCCTGCTCGTCGGGCCGACCGGCTGCGGCAAGACCCTGCTCGCTCAGACCCTGGCGCGGCTCCTGGACGTGCCGTTCACCATGGCCGACGCGACCACGCTGACCGAGGCCGGCTATGTCGGCGAGGACGTCGAGAACATCATCCTGAAATTGCTCCAGGCCAGCGACTACAATGTCGAGCGGGCGCAGCGCGGGATCGTCTACATCGACGAGATCGACAAGATCAGCCGCAAGTCGGACAATCCCTCGATCACCCGCGACGTGTCGGGCGAGGGAGTCCAGCAGGCGCTCCTCAAGCTGATGGAGGGCACCACCGCCTCGGTCCCGCCGCAGGGCGGGCGCAAGCACCCCCAGCAGGAGTTCCTGCAGGTCGACACGACCAACATCCTGTTCATCTGCGGCGGCGCCTTCGCCGGGCTCGAGAAGATCATCGCCGACCGCCTTCAGGGCAAGTCGATCGGCTTCGGCGCCTATGTCGCCGCGCCCGAGGAGCGGCGGACCGGCGAGATCCTTCGCCAGGGCGAGCCGGACGACCTTTTGAAGTTCGGTCTCATCCCGGAGTTCGTCGGCCGCCTTCCGGTGATCGCGACGCTCGAGGACCTCGACGAGACGGCTTTGGTCAAGATCCTCAAGGAGCCGAAGAACGCCCTGGTCAAACAGTATCAGAAGCTGTTCGACATGGAGGACGTCAAGCTCTCCTTCACCGAGGAGGCGCTCGCCGCCGTCGCCAAGAAGGCGATCGAGCGCAAGACCGGAGCCCGCGGCCTTCGCTCGATACTCGAGAACATCCTGCTCGACACGATGTTCGACCTGCCGTCGATGGACGGGGTCGACGAGGTGATGATCGACAAGGACGTCGTCGACGGCCGCAAGGAGCCGGTCCGGGTCTACGCCGAGAAGAAGGGCGAGAGCGCGGCCTGAGTGCGCGCTTATATCCTCCCCGCCGCGGATCGCGCCGGGGAGGATGAGGAAAGCCGTTGAGCGAGCCCGTTTCCGGCATCGACCGGCCCTCCTACCTCGCCTGGCTTCCCGCCTTCCTGTTCCGCGCGGACGAGCCCGCCTGGCGCTACCTGCTCAAGGCCTGGGCGCTCGCGCTGGTGCCGAGCGTCGCGCTCGGCGCCCTGTTCGGCTGGCTTCTGCCGGGCCTGGCGGGTCCGGATTTCCCGCTGCGGATCGGCAAGCCGCTGCTGATCTTCCTGATCGTCATCGTCTCTCCGGTAGCCGAGACCTTGATCCTCATGCCGATCGTCCTGATCCTCCGCCGCCTCGTCGGCCCCGGCCCGGCGGCGGTCGCCAGCGCGGCCTTGTGGGCGGGGGCGCACAGCCTCGAGGCGGCGGGCTGGGGTCTCGTCGTCTGGTGGCCCTTCCTCGTCATGGCGGTGGCGCTGCTCGCCTGGCGCGGGCGGGGCCTGTGGACCGCCTTCGGGATCGTCCTCTCGATCCATGCCCTTCAGAACGCCGCCGGCACGGCCTTCCTCCTCCTCTCGGCGCGGTGACGTCACGCGATTGATGCGCCGCTTCGCCTTCCCATATAGAGGATGAGAATGAGCCGCCCGCGGCTCGAGCGGAGTTTCAGAGTGACCCAGACCTTTCCCGTTCTTCCCCTTCGCGACATCGTCGTCTTCCCGCAGATGATCGTTCCCCTGTTCGTCGGGCGCGACAAGTCGGTGGCGGCGCTGGAAAGCGCGATGGCGGCCGACAAGCAGATCTTCCTGGTCTCCCAGCTCGATCCGGCGGAGGACGAGCCGGACCGCGACGCGCTCTACGATCTGGGAGTCGTCGCCACCGTCCTCCAGCTCCTCAAGCTCCCGGACGGAACGGTTCGGGTGCTGGTCGAGGGACAGCAGCGCGCCAATCTCGTCGCGATGAGCCAGTCCGGCCAGCATCTCGTCGCCGAGGTCGAGACGCTCGAGGGCGACGAGCCGGAGGGGCCGGAAGTCTCCGCCTTGATGCGCTCGGTCGTCGAGCAGTTCGAGAATTATTCCAAGCTCAACAAGAAGCTTCCGGCCGAGACGGCCGTCCAGCTCGGCCAGATCGAGGAGGCGTCGAAGCTCGCCGACTCGGTCGCCGCCAACATCAACATCAAGGTCTCCGACAAGCAGGCCCTTCTCGCCGAGCTGAACCCGGTTCGCCGGCTTGAGATGGTCTTCGCCTTCATGGAGGGCGAGCTCGGGGTCCTTCAGGTCGAGAAGCGCATCCGAAGCCGGGTCAAGCGGCAGATGGAGAAGACCCAGCGCGAATATTATCTGAACGAGCAATTGAAGGCGATCCAGCGCGAGCTCGGCAATGAAGGCGAGGAAGGGGAGGGCGACGAGCTCGCCGAGCTCGCCCGCAAGATCGCCAAGACCAAGCTTTCGAAGGAGGCCCGGTCGAAAGCCACGTCCGAGCTCAAGAAGCTCAAGGCGATGGCGCCGATGTCGGCGGAAGCGACGGTCAGCCGCAACTATCTCGACGTCCTTCTCGGCCTCCCCTGGGGCAAGAAGTCGAAGGTCAAGAAGGACATCGCCGAGGCGCAGGCGATCCTCGACGAGGATCATTACGGCCTCGAGAAGGTCAAGGACAGGATCGTCGAATATCTTGCCGTCCAGGCCCGCACCAACAAGCTGAAGGGCCCGATCCTCTGCCTCGTCGGTCCTCCCGGAGTCGGCAAGACCTCGCTCGGCCGCTCGATCGCGCGCGCGACGGGCCGCGAATTCGTCCGCCAGTCCTTGGGCGGAGTGCGCGACGAGGCCGAGATACGCGGCCATCGCCGAACCTATATCGGCTCGCTCCCGGGCAAGGTCATCTCGAACCTCCGCAAGGCGGGAAGCTCGAACCCGCTCTTCCTGCTCGACGAGATCGACAAGCTCGGCCAGGATTTCCGCGGCGATCCCGCCTCGGCTTTGCTCGAGGTGCTCGACCCGGAGCAGAATTCCAAGTTCCAGGACCATTATCTGGAGATCGACTACGACCTGTCCGACGTCATGTTCGTCACCACGGCGAACACCATGGACATGCCGCAGCCCCTGCTCGACCGGATGGAGATCATCCGCCTCGAAGGCTATACCGAGGACGAGAAGGTCGAGATCGCGACCCGCCACCTCATCCCCAAGCAGATCGAGAGCCACGGGCTGAAGGACGGCGAGCTGGTCTTCGCCCCGGAAGGGCTAAGGGCTCTGATCCGCCATTATACCCGCGAGGCGGGAGTCCGAACGCTCGAGCGCGAGATCGCCAAGGTCGCCCGCAAGGCGCTTCGCCGGATCCTCGAGGGGAAGACCGACAAGGTCGAGCTGACTCCGGACAATGTCGCCGATTTCTCCGGAGTCCGGCGCTTCCGCCACGGAATGGGCGAGGAGGAGGACCAGATCGGCGCCGTCACCGGCCTCGCCTGGACCGAGGTCGGGGGCGAGCTGCTGACGATCGAGGCGGTGACCGTTCCCGGCAAGGGGCAGATCAAGACCACCGGCAAGCTCGGCGACGTCATGCAGGAGTCGATCCAGGCCGCCTTCTCCTTCGTCAAGGCGAGGAGCCCGAGCTACGGCGTGAAGCCGAGCCTGTTCGCGCGCAAGGACATCCACGTCCATCTTCCCGAAGGCGCGGTGCCCAAGGACGGTCCTTCCGCCGGAATCGGAATGGTCACCGCGATCATCTCGACCCTGACCGGAATCGCCGTCCGTCGCGACGTCGCGATGACCGGCGAGGTGACGCTTCGCGGCCGGGTGCTGCCGATCGGCGGCCTGAAGGAGAAGCTGCTCGCCGCGCTTCGCGGCGGGATCAAGAAGGTGCTGATCCCGGCCGAGAACGAAAAGGACCTCGCCGACATTCCCGCGTCGATCCGCGACGGGCTCGAGATCGTTCCGGTCAGCCATGTCGACGAGGTTCTCGCCCAGGCGCTGGCGACTCCGGTCGTTCCGATCGAATGGAGCGACGCCGAGGAGCTCGCCGCGGTTCCAAGCCCCGAGCTGGCCACCGCTCCGGACGACGCCGCCATCCGCCATTGAGCGGTGGTCGGTTAGAAGAAGACCCTCATCCCAACCTTCTCCCGCGAGCGGGAGAAGGGGCAGGCGGGCGCGACGCCGCTTCCCCTCTCCCGCTTGCGGGAGAGGGCAGGGTGAGGGTCTTCTTCTTCTAAACTCGTTTTCGCCCGGGCGGAGGCCGCGGCATTGCGCCGCGGCAACGAACAGCGGCGTCCCGGGACGCGAATCCCGGCGCCGATTCGCGTTTCCTTTTGACTCGGCTCCGCCCCTTGATTTTAGATGCGGGTAGGCACGAGTCGCGACTCGTCGGCCAAACAGGGGTGCGTAAGCAGATGAACAAGCAGGAGCTGATCGGCAACGTGGCCGAGACGACCGGCCTTAGCCGGGGCGATGCGAGCAGGGCCGTAGAAGGCGTGTTCGAGGCGATCACCGACGCGCTGAAGCGCGGCGACGAGGTCCGCCTGGTGGGCTTCGGGACCTTCACCTGCTCCAAGCGCAAGGCGTCGACCGGCCGCAATCCGCGCACCGGCGAGCCGATGCAGATCAAGGAATCGACCCAGCCCAAGTTCAAGGCGGGCAAGGTCCTCAAGGATTCGGTGAGCCGCTAAGGCCGGTTCGGCGGGGGGCGGGGGCGCCGTCGCCTACGGTTGGACAGGCGGCGTCTGGACAGGCTCGCGGCGGCGCTTTAGGGAGCCGCTTCCGCGAAACGCGCGGGCGCGTAGCTCAGTGGTAGAGCACACCCTTCACACGGGTGGGGTCGTAGGTTCAATCCCTACCGCGCCCACCATTCCGGCCGGCGACGCGCTGGGGATCCCGCTGGGGCGCTGGGGCCGGGGACAGTTACTTTTCCGCACCGTCATGATGAACTCGTGCCATGGTGCGGAGAAGTAACCGTCCCCATTCCTGCTCCCATTCCTTCGTCAGTGCCGGTCGCCGGTGGCCGCGCCGAGCTTCTTCGCCATCCTCGCCACCTCCTCGTCGCTCGGCGCCTCCGGCATCGCCTCGCCCGGGGCGAGCGCGTCGTCGGCGATTCCCGGGCCGGTGCCGGCGATGGTCTCGTTGCGCGCCCGATCGTTGGGGCCGTTACTGATCTTGGCTTTGTCGTCCATGATGCGCCTCTCGCTTCGTGCTAGTGAAGCGACCGACGAGCGATGCGGTTCCGGGAGGAGGCGATGGCGGACGAGATCATTCGGGCTCTGCGCGATTGGGGGCTGACGCTGCCCGGCGCGCATTCCAAGTCGCCTTGGCCCGGACATGACGACCTGGCGGTGAGGGACAAGACCTTCGCCTTCATGAGCTCGGACGGAGAGCCGTTCAGCCTCTCGTGCAAGCTGCCTTATACCCATGAAGTCGCGCTCGACCTGCCGTTCGCCAAGCCGACGGGCTACGGGCTTGGGAAAGCGGGCTGGGTGACGTTCACGCCAGGCGAGGCGGAAATGCCGGGCCTCGAGCAGATGAAGGAATGGATCGAGGAGAGCTACCGCGCCCGGGCGCCGAGGAAGCTGGTCAAGGCGCTGGACGGTCAAGCCTGACGTCTTCGGCCTTCGCCGGGACGACGATCACTCCCTCATCGCCTCCGCGACGATCTCGTAGGAGCGAAGGCGGGCCTGGTGGTCGAAGATCTGCGAGGTGATCATCAGCTCGTCGGCGCCGGTTCGCTCGACGAAGCTCGCGATCGCGGCGCGCACCGTCTCCGCCGAGCCGATCGCCGAGCAGCTTAGCGCCTGGTCGAGCATCGCCCGGGCCGGCGGCGGAAGAGTCTCGGCATAATCCGGATCCGGCGGCGGGAGGCGCCCGGGATTGCCGGTTCGAAGGTTGACGAACGCCTGCATCAGCGAGGTGCCAAGCCGCCGGCCTTCCTCGTCGGTGTCGGCCGCGAAGGCGTTGAAGCCGAGCATGACATAGGGCCGGTCGAGCCGCGCGGAAGGCTGGAAGCGCTCGCGATAGAGGGCGATCGCGTCCATCATCTGAGCGGGGGCGAAGTGCGAGGCGAAGGCGTAAGGCAGGCCGAGCATCGCCGCGAGCTGAGCGCCGAACAGGCTGGAGCCGAGGATCCAGACGGGGATCGAGAGACCTTCGCCCGGAATCGCGCGCACTCGCGGGCTTTGCCCGTCCGGCGCGAAATAGCCCATCAGCTCGACGACGTCGTTCGGGAACTGATTCTCGTCCGAGGCGAGGTTGCGGCGAAGCGCGTATGCGGCGGCGCGATCCGTCCCCGGAGCGCGGCCGAGGCCGAGATCCACACGGCCGGGGAAGAGCGACTCGAGCGTTCCGAACTGCTCGGCGACGACCAGCGGCGCGTGGTTGGGGAGCATGACCCCGCCCGCGCCGATCCGGATATGCGTGGTTCCGGCGCCGACATAAGCGAGCGCCACGGCCGTGGCCGCGCTCGCGATACCCGGCATCGAATGATGCTCCGCCATCCAATAGCGGCGATAGCCGAGGCGCTCGGCATGGCGGGCGAGGTCGAGCGCATTGCGAAGCGCCTCGCCGGTATCGCTGCCCTCCGCGACGGGGGCGAGATCGAGGACTGAGAAGGGAATCATGAGGGGGAGATGGGGTGGAGTGCCGACGGATGTAAGCCGCCTCGTCGTCCCGGCGAAGGCTGGGACCTCGAGTCGCCCCCGTGCCCTCTCCTCGACGAGATCCCGGCCTTCGCCGGGATGACGTTCGAGCGGAGGTTTCGCTTACCAGCCCAGGCCGCTAGGACCACCGCCCCATGCTTCAGCGCAGCGCCACCGACCGCCGCCTGTGGCGCGAAGAGCTTCGCGCGACGGTCGCGCTCGCCTGGCCTTTGGTGCTGACCAACCTCACCCAGTCGCTGATCCAATCGACCGACGTGCTTCTGCTCGGCTGGGCGGGCTCGGCGGTGCTTGCCGCCGGGACTCTGGGGATCAACGTCTATTACGCCTTTCTGATCTTCGGAATCGGCCTGGTCATCGCCGCCTCGCCGATGATCGCCCGGGAACTCGGAGCGCGCCGAAACAGCGTTCGCGACGTGCGGCGGACGGTCCGCCAGACGATGTGGGCCGCGGCGGTCCTCGTCGTCCCGGTCTGGGCGGTCCTGTGGCACACCGAAGCCCTGCTCCTCGCCATGCACCAGGAGCCGGTATTGGCGGCGGGCGCGGGGCGGTTCGCCCGGGCGGTGATGTGGGGAATGCTTCCCGCGCTCTGGTACCTCGTCCTTCGCTCCTTCGTCTCGGCGCTGGAGAAGCCGGCCTGGTCGCTCGCCGTCGGAGCGGCCGGGGTCGGGTTCAACGCCTTTTTGAACTACAGCCTGATCTTCGGCCGGTTCGGCTTCCCCCGCCTCGGCCTGGTCGGAGCGGGCATCGGAAGCACCTGCGCCAACAGCTTCATGTTCCTGGCCATGGCGCTGGTGGTCAGCCTTCATCCCCGCTTCCGCCGCTACCGGCTGTTCGGCCAGTTCTGGCGCTCGGACGCCGAGCGGTTCCGCGAGGTTTGGCGGCTCGGCTTCCCGATCGCCGTCACCCTCGCGCTCGAAATCACGATCTTCAACGCGGCCGTGTTCCTGATGGGCCTGATCGGAGCCGCTTCGCTTGCCGCCCATGCGGTGGCGCTTCAGATCGCCGCCTTCACCTTCATGGTTCCGCTCGGCCTCGGCCAGGCGGTGACGGTCCGGGTCGGCCTCGCCTTCGGCCGACGCGACCGGGCGGGAATCGCCCGAGCCGGGTGGACCGCCTTCATCCTCGGGGTCTCGTTCATGGCCGCGATGGCGCTGGTGATGCTGGCCATGCCGCACCGCCTCGTCGGCCTGTTCCTCGACCCGGCCGATCCGGCCAACGGGCCGGTGATCGCGCTCGCCGTCTCCTTCCTGTTCGTCGCCGCCCTGTTCCAGGTCTTCGACGGCGCCCAGGCCGTCGCCGCCGGAATGCTTCGCGGCCTCCACGACACCAAGGTGCCGATGCTCTTCGCCGCGTTCGGCTATTGGGGGGTGGGGCTGGTGACCGCGGTCGGGCTAGGCTTCGGCCTGCGCTGGAACGGCTTCGGAATCTGGGTCGGACTGGCGAGCGGGCTCGCGGTCGTCTCGGCCCTGATGCTCGGCCGATGGATCCGGCGCGAGCGCCTGGGCCTGACCGACGGGTAGGCGGCGCGGGCCGCCGCGAGCGGATGGAAATTGCGGAACCGCAACGTTCAGCGAGCGTTCAACTCATCGACGTAATAACACGGTTCATCGCAGCAACCGCCGCGATAAGACGAGAGATGAGACGAGCAAGACGATGTTGAGCCTGGTAGACACCCGCCGCACTTATGCCCACGACCCCGCCCGCCGCGGCTTCCAGATGCTCTATCATCCGGGCGAGGTGAACCGCTGCCCGGGCTGCGGCCGAACCCACTGGTATGTCGGCAGGCTCTCGGCCGAGTGCGGCTTTTGCGGCACCGCCGTCGCGCTCGCCGACACCGGCATGACCGGCACCGGACTCCTCCATCGCGGCCAGCCGAGGCTCGACGAGGCGGCCTGACCTTTCCATCGCCCCAGCGGAGGCTGGGAGCGGCCTGACACCTCCGTCGCCCCAGCGGAGGCTGGGGCCCCAGGGGGTGAAAGGCGCGGTGTTCTTCACCCCCTGGGATCCCAGCCTTCGCTGGGACGACGGCGCGGCGCTTGCATCCTTCGCCGCCGCCGGCGCTTTAGGCCCGCATGGATTTCGCCCGCCGCGCCTTCGACCACAGCTTCCCGATGGACCCGATCGTCCGGTCGCTGATGGATACCGATTTCTACAAGTTCCTCATGGCGCAGATGATCCATGAGAAGCATTTTCACGACCATGCCCGCTTCGCCCTCGCCAACCGGACCGGCTCGGTGCGGCTCGCCGACCTCATCGACCTGGGCGAGCTTCGCGAGCAGCTCGACCATGTCCGCTCGCTCCGCTTCGTCGCCAACGAGCTGATCTGGCTCCGCGGCCAGACCTTCTACGGTCAGCAGGGCATTTTCACGCCCACCTTCATCGATTTCCTGCGCCGCCTCCGGCTTCCGGACTACGAACTCTCCGTCGACCGCGAGACCGGCCAGATCCGCTTCGAGACCGAGGGCCGCTGGTGCGAGGCCAGCTTCTGGGAAATCCCGGTCCTCGCCATCGTCAACGAGCTTCGCAACCGCGCCGTGCTCGCGACCATGGACCGAAGCCGGCTCGACATCCTCTACGCCCGAGCCAAGGTGAAGCTCTACGCCAAGCTGGAGCGGCTGAAGGCGCTGGACGGCCTCAACCTCACCGATTTCGGCACCCGCCGCCGCCACGGCTTCCTGTGGCAGGAGCATTGCGTCCTGACGGCGGGCGAAGTGCTGGGCGACGGCTTCACCGGGACTTCGAACGCGCTCCTGGCGATGAAGCACGGGATCGAGGCGAAGGGGACGAATGCCCATGAGCTTCCGATGGCGCTCGCCGCTCTGTGTCCGCCGGACGAC
>Ga0070661_100000071_pt1 | contig 82723 bp, 92 predicted proteins | sample KBSC43metaG_FD_64663 | JGI IMG/M metagenome (GOLD analysis project Ga0070661, IMG submission 64663) | Corn rhizosphere microbial communities from Kellogg Biological Station, Michigan, USA - KBS C4-3 metaG | ecosystem: Host-associated > Plants > Roots > Rhizosphere > Soil ... | reverse complement strand
TCGACGTTTCGCCGATTGTGCTTCCGGCGCCGAGCGGTATCTGGGAGGCGTTCACGGCGCATTTCGCGCAATTGATGGGCGCGTTGTGGACGACGTTGCGCATTTCGGTGGTCGCGTTCGTTCTGGCGGTGCTGGGCGGGGTGGCGCTGGCGGTGTTGTTCAGCCAGAGCCGGATCGTCGAGACAGCACTTTATCCCTATGCGGTGATATTGCAGGTGACGCCGGTGGTGGCGATCGCGCCGATCGTTACGATCTGGATCGGCTATGACCGGATCGATCTGGTGCTGCTGGTGCTGGCGGTGATCGTGGCGTTCTTTCCCATTCTGGCGAACACCACATTGGGATTGCGCTCGGCGGACCACAATTTGATCGACCTGTTCCGGCTTTACGGCGCATCGCGCTGGCAGGTGTTGTGGAAACTGCAACTGCCGACCGCCCTGCCCTATCTCTTGGGCGCGATGAAGGTGTCTGGCGGGCTGGCGCTGATCGGCGTGGTGGTGGCGGAATTCGCCGCCGGCTCCGGCACCGCGACGGGATTGGCGTGGACCATCACTTTGGCGACGCGCGAATTGCATATCGCCACCGCGTTTGCGGCGCTGGCGTTGTTGTCGCTGTTGGGGATCGCGATTTTCTTTGCGTTGACATGGCTCGAATGGGCATTGCTGCATCGCTGGCATGAGAGTGCGGTGCGAAGGGAAGTTTAAAAGCTTCTCCCTCTCCCCCAGCGGGGGAGAGGGCCGGGGTGAGGGGGCGAATGTAGCCTCACACTCAAACACCGAATTCGTTGCACGATTTCCCCCTCACCCTAACCCTCTCCCCCAAGGGGGAGAGGGGATATCTATTTTGATTTAGCTTATCGACACGCCAATCAAATGTCCGATGCCGAATGTGATGGCGGCGGCGAGATAGCCGACGAGGAGATGACGGGCGGCGGAAACGAGTGCGCTGCGGCCGGTGAAGAGAGACGTGATCGCGCCCGATAGCGCAAGTGCGGCGCCCGATAATGCCACGCTGGCGATGACGGCGGTGTTGCCGCTCACGAACAGGAACGGCGCGACCGGCACGATGGCGCCTACCGCGAACAGCGCGAAAGAGGACGACGCTGCGGCATAGGCCGAGCCGCCGAGGCCTTCGGGATCGATGCCGAGTTCTTCGCGCACCAGCGTGTCGAGCGCGGCGCCCTTGCTGGTGAAGACCTTTTCCGCCAGCACCTTGGCGGTTTTCTCGTCGAGGCCCTTGGCCTGATAGATGAGTTCGAGTTCTTCGCGTTCGAGTTCGGGTGCGGCTTCGAGTTCTTCCTTTTCGGTGGCGATCTGGCGTTCGGAAAGTTCGCGCGAGGAACTGACCGACAGCCATTCGCCCATCGCCATCGAGCACGCCCCCGCGACGAGGCCCGCGAGGCCGGTGAGAAGAATGGTGTGCGAATTCGCGGCACCGCCCGCCACGCCCATCACCAGGCTCATGTTGGAGACGAGGCCGTCGTTTGCGCCGAGCACGGCTGCGCGCAACGCATTGCCGCCGCCGCCGCGATGGCGGCCTTCGAGCTGGGCGAGCGTCTGGCCCGACAATCCGCCGACGCGCGACGCCGCGGCCTGCACGATGCGGGCGTGGCTGCGTTCGTCGCCCGGCAATCCGGCGGCGACCGCTTCGGGCTGGTTGTCGTAGTGCGCCACGTCATTTGCTTCGGCGCTGGCGACGACGGGCAGCATCGCAGCCGCACCGAAGCGGTGGCTCATCCAGGCCAGAAAGCGCGCGCGGGTGGAGGGTTTGAGGTTGGGACGGGACGCGCCCTTCTTCTCAATCGTCTTCGCCCAGAATTCGGCGTGGGCGCGTTCGACCTGCGCCAGACGGCGATAGACGGCGGAGAGTTTTTCATCGCTCTCGGATTCGGCGAGCGCTTCGTAAAGCAGCGCGCCGTCGATCTCGCCCTGGAGATTGCGCGCGTAACGGCGCGTGTCGGTGTCGGACAAAGTGGGTGTCCTTGCGATTCTAAAACGTTGCCCATTCTTACCTCCCCTTACGCGGGGAGGTCGACGCGCGACAGCGCGGCGGGTGGGGCCGCTCATCGAATTCCGCGCGTGAAGGCCCCACCCGGCGTCGTGCCAAGGCACGACGCCGACCTCCCCGCGTAGGGGGAGGTAAGTCAATGCTCGCGCGTCCGCTGAATCTGTTTTGCGATGCCGTCCAGCAGCATGACGAGGCCGCGTTCGAAGATGGCGGGGGCGTCTTCGGGTTGGGCGATTTCGTTCTGGACCGCGCCGGTGGCAAAGGCGGCGATCAGGCGGGCGGCGCGCCGGGCTTCGTGGAGCGTGAGGCCCGCGGTTTCCAGGACGCGGCATTGGCCGGCGAACAGCGGGTCGTCTTCGGCGGGATGGGCGATGAGGAGCGGGACGGCGTACGGATGGGCCAGCCCGGTCGCGCGCCAGGATCGCGCGGCCTGGCCGAGCCAGCTTCGCCAGCCGAGATCGGCGGGCGGCAGCGGAATTTGCGCGCGAATCGTGGCTGCGACTTCCGCGGTGAGGAGATGTTTGCTCGAAAAGTGGTGGTAGAGCGCCATCGCTTCCACACCGAGGCGAGTGCCGAGCTTGCGGGTGGAAAAGGCGGGCAGACCCTCGGCATCGATCAGGGCGAGGGCTTCCTGGGCGATGGCGGATTTGGTGAGGGTTGGTGCGGGCACTTTACGTTGTAAGGTTCGATTCTGATTCGACATTACAGTGTAAAGGTTCACGCAGCAATCGGTTGCAGGGTAAGCCATTTCTTACCCCTACGCGGGGAGGTCGGCGGCGCGCATCGGCGCGACGACGGGTGGGGGGCGCGGTGGTTGACGATAGACACCGAATTCGTTGAGGCGGCCCCACCCGCCGCGCTGCGCGCGTCGACCTCCCCGCGTAGGGGGAGGTAAGAGAGGCAGGCACCTGATAAAACACAAATCAGATACGTAAAATATTCCAAAATACAATTCTTCTTTGTGATGTCTTGATTTCGCAGTGCGGAAATGTGACCTAACGGCCATGGCAGCGCCCGTTCCACAGATGTTGACCGCGAACCGTCTGATCGACGGGGAGGTTCTTTATTGGCGCGACGGGAACTGGGTTTCCGACTTTGCGCGCGGCGACGTCTATGACGATCCGAAGGCGGCGGATGCGGCGCTGGAAGCGGCCAAGGCATTCATGCGCGACAACATCGTGGTAGCGGCCTATCTGTTCGACGTGCGGCGCGCGGCCGGCGGCATCGAGCCCGTGAAGGAACGCGAGATCATCCGTGCGGCGGGGCCGAGCAATCGCACCGACACGGGCAAACAGGCGGGCATGGGGCCGCAGGAGCCCAGGGACGTCCCGCCCATCCAGCTATAGGCTTGAGCCATGTACAGGTACGACGAATTTGACGCCAAGATGGTGCGCGAGCGCGCCGAGCAGTTCCGCTATCAGGTGGAGCGCCGTATCAAGGGCGAGCTGACCGAAGACGAGTTCAAGCCCTTACGTTTGAAGAACGGGCTTTATCTGCAGCTTCATTCCTACATGCTGCGCATCGCCGTTCCTTACGGCACGCTGGCGGCGCGGCAGATGCGGCAGCTTGCATTCATCGCGCGCAAATACGATCGCGGCTACGGCCATTTCACCACGCGCACCAACATGCAGTTCCATTGGCCGCGGCTGAAGGACGTGCCGGATATCCTGCATCATCTGGCCGATGTGGAGATGCATTGCATCCAGACCTCCGGCAATTGCGTGCGCAACGTGACGGCGGATCATTTCGCGGGCGCGGCGGCCGACGAACTGGAAGATCCGCGGCCCATTTCGGAAATCTTCCGGCAGTGGTCGAGCTTCCACCCCGAGTTCAACTATCTGCCGCGCAAGTTCAAGATCGCGGTGTCGGCGACCAAGGAAGACCGCGCGGCCGTGAAATGGCACGACATCGGCATCGAGATCATCAAGAACGATGCGGGCGAAACGGGCTATCGCGTGTTCGTGGGCGGCGGCATGGGGCGCACGCCTTATGTGGCGCTGGAGATCGGGCACTTCGTTTCGAAGACCGACATCCTTGCCTATATCGAGGCGATCCTGCGCGTCTATAACGAGTACGGCCGGCGCGACAACATCCACAAGGCGCGCGTGAAGATTCTGGTGCACCAGCTGGGCGCCGACGAATTCCGCCGCCAGGTGGAAGTGGAATTCGCCGAAATCAAGAAAAAGGGCACGCTGCAACTGCCGCCGGAAGAACTGAAGCGGATCGAAGCCTATTTTGCGCCGCCTGCGTTCGAGGATCTCCCGGATACGTCGCCGGAATTCGATGCGGCGGTGAAAGCCGACAAGGATTTCGCCAACTGGGCGAAGACCAATCTGACGCCGCATCGCGCGCGCGGCTATGCCATCGCCACGATCTCGCTCAAGAACATCGGCATGACGACGGGCGACATCAGCGCCGACCAGATGGATGGCGTGGCGCAAATCATGGACGATTTCGGTTTCGCCGAAGTGCGCGTGAGCCACGAGCAGAACCTCGTGTTCCCGCATGTGCGCAGACGCGATTTGCCCGCGGTGTTCGCGCGGTTGAAGGCGCTGGACCTCGGCACGGCGAATGCGGGGCTCATTACCGACATCATCTGCTGCCCCGGCCTGGACTATTGCGATCTGGCGAATGCGCGTTCGATTCCGATTTCGATGGCGATCCAGAAACGCTTCGCCGATCTCGAACGCCAGCACGATCTGGGCGAAATCAAGATCAAGATGAGCGGCTGCATCAATGCCTGCGGGCACCATCATGCGGGGCACATCGGGATTCTCGGCGTCGACAAGAAGGGCGTCGAATTCTACCAGATCCAGCTCGGCGGTTCGGGCGCGGAAGATGCGAGCGTGGGCGAGATCATGGGGCCGGGTTTCGGCAAGGACGAAATCGTCGATGCCATCGAGCGCGTGGTCGAAACCTATGTGAAATTGCGCGAGCCGGGCGAGCGCCTGCTCGACACCTATCGCCGCGTCGGCATGACGCCGTTCAAGAACATGGTTTATCGGGAACAGATGCATGCCGCTTATTAAGGACGGCAAGTTCGTCCAGGATCGTTTTCTGTTCATTCCCGATGGACAGGCATTTCCAGATGACGGCGGCGTGATGGTGACGTTCGACCGCTTCCAAAGCGAATGCGCGACGTTGCTGGCGCATCATCGCCCCGTGGCGGTGCGGCTTGCCTCAAGCCAGAACCCCGAAGTGCTGAAAGACGAGCTGGCGAACATCGACGCCATCGCGCTGGAATTTCCGATCTTCCGCGACGGGCGCGCGTTTTCCTGGGCGCGGATGCTGCGCGAACGCTACGCCTACAAGGGCGAAATCCGCGCGGTGGGCCATTTCCTCTACGACCAGCTCGCCTTCATGATGCGCGTGGGCTTCGACGCCTTCGACGTGCGCCAGGATTTCCGCATCGAGGAATTCGACCGCGCGATGCGCGAGATGACATACGTCTATCAACCGAGCACGGACGGGCGGAAAACGGTGATGCAGATCCGGCGCGAAGAGTAACCTTTTTCGAAGCAGTCTAGGTTCTTAGCGGAATATTCGACAGAAATATCCTGTTTTGCGGCTCCGAGGCACCGGCCTCAGATAAAAGCGTTGCAAAAGCTTCGAACATTGCCGGCCCGTATTGCGTCGGTCCAATGATCACTCGATCTAATAATTCGGGAATTTCGATGCCGTTGAAGTCGTGTTCGGGTATATTTTTCAACGGAATTTTGTAGACCGGTTCCGGTACTCCGTTTACCGACTCGATTTCGCGCTTCAAATAACCGGATGACTCTAAGCTTGGCGTGTATAAAACTCGCCATTCTCGTTCTTCTTTAAATCCTGGATTCTTTGCGCAAACGACGGCAAATCGCATCATATGAAACACATTTGCGACAATCGTCTCTTTCCCCTTGGCCAGTAAGAAGTCGCGCTCACCTTCTATTCGTTGGGTGATATCCGCCATAAGGCTTTCAAATTGGCGATCATCAATATAAGCGACTGGGCTCGTGTACGCCTTTAAGACATCGGAAACTCGAACGAAGGGCATGTTGTTCAGAACCAAAGCTACCCCTTTTCCCGAGCTATAAGCCCGCCACATTGAAAGTCGTCCCAAAATATCTTCGTCGCTGTCATGCTCCGAAACGCAAGTGATATAAGTGTCGGTCTCCAGATTAGGCGCCCAACCATTGAATAATTTTTCCACGTCGTTGCAACAGCCAGAAAACAGCTCATCGAGCGTTTTTCTAAACTTTAGCCCTACCTGGCTATGATAAGCCGATTGGAGACATTGTAACCCGTGCCGAACTTCCATGTAATCGTTCATGCATGAGGTCTTACGCATCCAAACCTCTTTGGATCGTAGAATGTTCATCGCTGAATAAGCAGAAGTGTAATGAACAAATTTCGTATTGTTGCTGGTTACATTTAGAAGCCGCTGCATCGCGTAGGGCATAAATATGTTTGTCAGCTTAAGTTGATCTGGATTTATATTCATTGCTGCCGCCTCAAAATTTTCTCACTCCGCCAGCATCGCGACCGTGCCGAATTTCTTGTCGATGCCGGGCGATAGCGCCAGGGCGGCGGAAAAATCCGCTGTTGCGCTGACCCGGTTGCCTGATTGTTGCTCGGCGAGGCCGCGGCCATAGAACGACGTGGGCGACGGGTGATCGTCGCGCCGTATGGCCTCGTTGTAATCGGCGATGGCGTCCGCCCAACGGCTCAGGCGCAGATAGACGAGGCCGCGGCTATCAAGAATATCGGGGTTCTGCGGCGCGATCTTGAGAGCGGCGTTGCAATCGGCCAGCGCTTTGTCGATATCGCGGCCGAGAGTGCCGCGCAGATAACAGCTATAGTTCAGGAAGATCGCGTTGGCCGGATATTGCGCGACAAGATTGTCGATGAGGGCAATGGCGCCACCCGTATCGCCGCGAAGGGCATGGAGGGTGGCCTGTTGCTGCAGCGTGTCCGTGTTGTTCGGTTCGGCAGACACGGCCTTGTCGTTATCGAGAGCGGCGAGATCGTATTCGCCCTGATGCAGGTGCCATTGGGCCAGCGCATAGTGGACGCGCGCGTTGCCGGGTTGCGCCTTTGCGGCAGCATCGAGTCCCGTTTTTGCGAGGTCGTATTTTTTGCGCTGCATGTAGGCGACGGATATGGACGCCGCGTCGGTTGCGATGTCGGGCCAGGTGGCGAGAGCCGTTTCGAGATCCGCCTCGGCCGCAGCCGGTTCATGCTTGGCGTTGAGGACGATCCACCTGTCCAGATAAAGCGTGGCCAGATCCTTGCCCTGATACGCCTTGCTTGCAATCGCCGTGTTGCAGACGCCCAGCCGTTGATCGTTCGTGAGGCGGTGTTTCGTGGGAGAATCGCAGCCGGCGAAAGCGGCCTGAAGGTCCGCAGCCGGGGTTTGCGCGAGAGCCGGTGCGGCGCCCAACAAGCAAAGCCCAATAACTGCCCCAATCGTCCAGCTTTGCATCCGAAGTCCCCCGCAATTCTTTTCCAATAATCCCCAAGTGAAGCAATGAAAAGACCCGGGCACAGCGCCAGGCATTCCCGCCACTTGACCCCCCTGCCCCCCGGCCCTAAGAGGCCCGCCCAATTGTTCTGGCCCGAGAGGCGCGCCGACATGAACGTTCGCCCCACCGTTGTCACCGAACTGCCGCGGTTCGCTTCCATCGAGCAACTGATCGAGAGGACGAAACCCGTCTATCCGACCTATGTGATCCATCCCGACAAGTTCCGGGTGGCGGGCAAGCGGTTTCTCGATTCCTTTCCGGGCGACGCGCTCTATGCGGTGAAGGCCAATCCGCATCCTTATGTGCTGGAGCAGGTGTGGGCGAGCGGCATTCGCCATTTCGACACCGCCTCGCTTGCCGAGATCGAGTTGGTGCGCGGGATGTTTCCCGATGCGAAGTGCCACTTCATGGCGCCGGTGCGTTTGCCGGGCGCGGCCAAGGTGGCGTTCGAGAAACACGGCGTGACCGATTATGTGATCGATTGCGATTACATGCTGGACACGTTGCTGGCGGAAACCGGCAATCCGTCGAAGTTGCGCATCTTCGTGCGCATCGCGACACCTTTGGGCGGCGCGGTGCTGGAATTGTCGAGCAAGTTCGGCACCACCACCGATGACGCGGCGCGCCTTCTGAAGCGCGTGAAGGATGCGGGCGCGCAGCCGGCGATCACCTTTCATGTCGGATCGCAATGTCTTTCGCCGTTCTCTTATGCGCAGGCCATCGAGATGGCACGGCGCACGGCGGCGCAGGCGGGCGTGGAGATCGCGGCACTCGATATCGGCGGCGGTTTTCCGGGGCCCTATCCGGGCAACGACGTGCCGCCCTATCACTGGTATTTCGATACGATCCGCGAGGCGCTGGCAACCTTGCCGGATTACGAGAAGCTGCCGATCCTTTGCGAGCCGGGACGCGCACTGATCGCGGAAGGCTTGTCGCTGGTCACGCAGGTGACGCTGAGGAAGGGCGACAGCATCTATATCAATGACGGCGTGTACGGCAGCTTCGACGAACTCACCCTGCCCGGCTGGACGGCGGACTACGCGTTGCACGCTGTAACGCTCGACAAGAAAGGGCGCGCGCGGCCGAAACTCGGCACGCTGAAGGCGTTCCGCGTTTTCGGGCCGACCTGCGATACGCTCGACGTGCTGCCGCGCCCGCTGCAATTGCCCGACACGATCGAGCCGGGGGATTTTGTGGTGTTCACCGATGTGGGCGCTTATTCGGTGGCGGTGCGCACGGATTTCAATGGGTTCTTCCCGGATAGCTGGGCGATTGTGGGGAATTGATCGCTAACTTACCTCCCCTTTACGGGGAGGTCGGCGTTGTGCAACTGCACGACGACGGGTGGGGCTTCACGCACGGAGTCCGTAGCACGTCCCCCCACCCGCCACGCGTTCCGCGTGTCGACCGCCCCGCGTAGGGGGCGGTGAGTTTCAGGTTTTCAACGCGTCCCACATCGCCATCGCCAATCCGAAGGCGCGCATGTCGCCGGTTGTGGTCGGCGCCATGCGGTTCATGGCGTAGCCGAAGGTCGTTCGCGCATCCATGTCGATGATGACGAGGGAGCCGCCATAGCCGCCCCAGAAAATCGTGTTGGGGTTGGGAAGCGGAAGCATTCCACCGGCCAATCCGAAGCCCACGCCGTAACGCACGGGAATGTTGAGGATGAGATCGGTGCCTTCGACTTGCAGCTCCAGCGCCTTGCGGCATCCGGCTTCGGAGAGAAAGCGTTTGCCTTTGGCTGTTCCGCCGTTTGCAAGAATGGTGTGGATTTCGGCGACGGAGCGCGCGTTGCCGGTGCCGCCCGCAGCAGGGATTTCCGCACCACGCCACGCGCGGGTGCGCGTTTCGCGCACGTCGACGCCGGGATTGGTGGCCATGTTCTTCTGCAATTCGCTTTGCGCGGTGTCGGCAATCGCAGCACCCTTGGGCGGCGGGATGAGATCGGCGACGCGGGAATCTTCCGATGCGGGAAGGCCGATGTAAAAATCGGCGCCCATCGGTTCGGCGATTTCTTCGCGGAAGACGGTGCCGAGCGATTTGCCCGTGATGCGGCGGACGACTTCGCCCACGAGATAGCCTTGCGTCACCGCATGATAGCCGGGCGCGGTGCCGGGTTTCCAGAACGGGGCTTGGGCTGCGAGCAATGACGTCGCTTTTTCCCAATCGTAGAGCGTTTCCTTGGTAATCGGTTCCTTCCAGCCGGAGAGACCGGCGGAATGGCTCATCAGATGGCTGACCTTCACATCGGCTTTTCCGTTGGCGGCGAATTCGGGCCAATAGCGCGCGACGGGTGCTGCGAAATCGAGTTCGCCGCGGTCGGCGACGAGAAGGGCGGTGAGCGCCGTCATCGTTTTCGTGGTCGAATAGACGTTGACGATGGTGTCGCGCTGCCAGGGGCGCGTGCGTTCTTCATCTGCGAAGCCGCCCCACAGATCGACCACGGTTTCGCCGTCGACGGTGGCGCAATAGCTGGCGCCGATATCCTCTCCATTGTTGAGATTGGTCTCGAAGGTCTCCGCCACGCTTTCGAAACGGCCGTTCGCGAAGCCTTCTGCGGCGATACGAGTCATTGGGATGCGTCTCCGATTGTTCTGGCGCACACTCTTCCGGAAAAGCCGCACAGCCGCCAGCACTATCGGCTTGTCAGCCGGAATGCCCGCCCGCAACAAAAAAGGCGGCTCGCGAGAGCCGCCTTTTCCGCACGATCGTTTTCCCGTTACTTCCGCTTGCGGCGAACGGCGCCCATGCCCGCAAGGCCCGCACCGACCAGCGCGAGCGTCAGCGGCTCAGGCACGCCATCGGCGACGATACGGAAGGCATAGTTGATATTGCCCTCTTCCGCATTGTCGCTGACATAGGCGGAAGCGGCATCCGTTCCTTCGAAGGGGAAGCTATTGCCCGAGTAATAATAACCGGGAGCCTGCGAGGACGCGGCAGAAACATAGTCCTGCGCCAACAGAACGCCGCCATTGTTCGAGCCGTTAAAGCCCAGCACGCTGTACCACGCACTGTTGTTGACCAGACCGGGATCCGTACCCAGCGTCGAGATCACATAGTCGGAGGCCGAGCCGCCGAAAAGCAGGGCGGCTGCTTCCTGTCCCGTGTAAGCCAATGGTTGCGTCTGCCAATCCGGCCCATCGGAGACTTCCCAGGACCCGACATAGATGAGCGCTGCATTCGCCGCTGTTGCGCCGGCGAAGGCCACGAAAAGTGCCGACATCATTCCAAGTACAAGATTTCGCATCGATTTCCCCAACCAGCTCAAAGCAGCGAATGGGTGCAAACGACGTACCAGTGAGGCAAGCGGTTGAAAAAGATAGAGATTTCATATTTCTGGCGCTTACATTGTAAGCCCGTCTTACACATCCGCTGCTCGTCTTAAGCATTCGTTTACCGCACGAACCCTTAACCCGCACGGGTCTAGCGTTGCGCCTATGCTGAACGCGAAAGAACGACTGACTCGTCTTGTGGAGCTGGCGGCCGATCCATCGCCAGAGGCGCGCGTGCGGATGATCGAACAGCTGACCGACTTTCTTGCGAAGTGGCCCGACGACCTGCCGCAATCCATGCGCGCGACACTCGAAAAACTTCTCGCGCGCAAACAGCGCGAGGCGGACGCGGGCAATCTCGACGAGCGTTCGCTGGTGGCGGTGGCGCGCCAGCGCGTGGCGAACGACTGGGCCATCGAATTCGCGGGCTTCATCGGCGTGGACGTGGCCCTTGCGCAGAAGATCCTGCGCGAACCCACGGGACAGGCGCTCGCGGTCGCCTGCAAGGCGGCGTATCTGAGCCGCACCGCATTCTCCGCGCTTGCGGTTCTGGCCGCGCGCGACGAGATGCCGAAAACCGAAGAGATGTATTCGCGCCTGGCCAATTACGACAACGTCTCGCGCAGCGAGGCGATCGCGACGCTGGAGACCTGGCGCTCGCAACGGGCGGCATAGGCTTTCCAATTCCGCAAAACTCCGTTTGACTGTCGTTTTCCGCCATCGGGAGACGAAACATGGCTTACGCAGACTATCGGCTTCTGAAGATCGAACGCGGCGGCAAGATTGTTACCGCGACCATCGACAATCCGCCGGTCAACATCATCACCATGGAATTGTTCGGCGAATTGGCGCGGCTTTCGGCGGAGTTGGAGGCCGACGACGAGACGCTGGTGTTCGTTTTGAAAAGCGCCAATCCCGATTTCTTCATGGCGCATTTCGACGTGAATGCGCTTCTCTCCTTTCCCACCGATCAGGCGCCGTCGCGCGCCGCGGCGGCGGACAACGCCTATCACCAGATGTGCGAACGCTTCCGCACCATGGGCAAGGCGACCATCGCGCAGATCGAAGGCCGCGTGGGCGGCGGCGGGGCGGAATTGTCGATGGCGTTCGACATGCGCTTCGGCGTGAAAGGAAAGACCATCGTCAACCAGATGGAAGTGCCCATCGGCATCCTTCCCGGCGGCGGCGGCACGCAGCGCCTGCCGCGATTGTTGGGACGCGGACGCGCGCTGGAGGCGATCCTTGGCGGGATCGATTTGGATGCGGAAACGGCGGAACGCTGGGGCTGGCTTAACCGCGCATTCGCGGCGGGCGAGATCGGGCCTTATGTCGACGCGCTTGCCAAACGCATCGCATCGTTTCCGCCCGAGGCGGTGCGGCTGGCGAAACAATCCGTCGATGCGGCGGCGCTGCCGTTGAAAGACGGGCTGATAGAGGAAAGCTTTCTCTTCCAGACGCTCATGCGCAGCGACGCTGCCAGGCGCAATATGGCGAAATTCATGGAAATGGGCGGCCAGACGCGCGAGGGGGAAATGCGGGTCGCCGAGTTGAGCGCGAAGGTGGCCGGTAGTAGATAATAACGGTTGAAATCGCGTTGGGGGCGAGTGTGGGGGCCGATGGGGTTGCCCGCGTGCTGGCAGCAGCGGGCATTGGTGCGATTGTCCTTGTCTTGAGCGGGCCGGTGCACGCCGGCGAAGTGGGAACGGCCGACCAGAAATGCGATCTGGGCGCGGCGGATTCCGCTTGCGAATGGAAGCCGAAACATTGCTCGCGCCCCCCGCCCGCGCCGCCCTTAGCGATGGGCTCCGACGACACTTCGTACAACGCGGCTGTTGACGACTATAACAATTATGTGCGCGGGGCGCAGGACTACCTGCAATGCCTGATCAAGGAAGGCACTTCCGACGCCAATCAGGCATTTCCGGCGATCGTGAAGAAGACTATCGACGCACAGCAGCACATGATCGAAACGAATCTGCAGACCGCCAAACGCAATCTCGAAATGTCGCGTCGCGGAATGGGGCCGCACATGCCGGTGATCGGCCCCAGAGACGATATGGGGAACTGACCATGCGCATCCTGATTGCGATCACGATTCTCATGATGGCGGGCACGGCGCTCGCCGACAGCACGCCTCCTCCTCCGCCCGCCTCGATGAACGAGGTCGTTACAGCACCGCGCTCGGCAAACAATCATGTGATGATGTTTTATCCGCCGGAGGCTCGCGCCAAACATCAGCAGGGCACCGTGCGGCTCAAATTCACGGTGGATGTTGATGGGATACCACGCGACATCACAGTAACCGAATCAAGTGGCTTCCCTCTTCTGGATGAAGAGACGGTCAAAGAGGTCGGGGAAAATTGGCGCTACGTTCCGGCGATAAAGGACGGTAAGCCGATCGCCGGCCGTCTAGAGACCACAGTGCGCTGGACGTTAGGCCAGGACGAACGGAATCCCGTTCAAAGCATGGAAAAGCGTGATCCTGTTCAAAACATAGAAATGACTCAGGCCGACTTTCCGCCGGGCGCCTTTGACAAGGGCGAGACTGGTACAACCTATCTGTCGGTTGTGTTCGACTCGCATGGTGCCATAATCAAATTTGGCACCACGACATCGAGTGGTTATCCGGATCTGGATTGGGCCGCGATGAACATTGTGCGCTTATGGAAGGCGACGCCGCCGATCTTGAACGGCCAGGCGATTACTTTTGTAGTGCCGGTGGCGATGCACTGGCCGGCCAAACAATAAACATCATCCCTCCGCGTGCACGTCCGACCGTTCGCGTGTCTTGGCGAAGCGGACGTTGGGATAGCGCTCGCCGACGTAACCCATTTCCCAGGCGCTCTTGGCGAGGAAGACGGGCGCGCCGTCGCGATCGGTCGCCATCTGGTTTCTGTAGGCGGCGTAGAATTTTTCGAGGTCGGCGTCGGAGCCGCTGATCCAGCGGGCGGTATCGTAGGGCGAGGGTTCCAGATCGGCGTCGAGGCCGTATTCGGCGCGCAGGCGGGATTTGAGAACGTCGAGCTGCAGCGCGCCGACCACGCCGACGATCCAGTTGGCGCCGAGCATGGGCTTGAAGACCTGCGTGACGCCTTCTTCGGCGAGGCTTTCGAGCGCGCGGGTGAGATGCTTCTGCTTCATCGGATCGGCGAGCTTCACACGGCTTAAAATTTCCGGCGCGAAGTTTGGGATGCCGGTGAAGACCGTGTTGCCGCTCTCTGACAACGTGTCGCCGACGCGCAGCACGCCGTGGTTCGGGATGCCGATGATGTCGCCCGGCCAGGCTTCGTCCACCGTTTCGCGTTCCTGCGCGAAGAACAGGATCGGGTTGTGGATGCCGATCTGCTTGCCGGTGCCGGATTGCTTCAGCTTCATGCCGCGCTTGAACTCGCCGGAACACAGGCGCAGAAACGCCACGCGGTCGCGATGGTTCGGGTCCATGTTGGCCTGCACCTTGAAGACGAAGCCGGTGACTTCTTTTTCTTCCGGGTGGACCACCCTGCCCTTCGCGGCCTGCGCGCGCGGCGGCGGGGCGTGTTCGGCGAGCATGGAGATCAATTCCTTGACGCCGAAATTCTTCAGCGCAGACCCGAAGAACACCGGGGTCAGATGGCCTTCGCGATAGGCGGCCGCATCGAAATGGGCGAGACCGGCCTGCGCGAGTTCGGCTTCCTCTTCGAGCTTGGCGTAGACGTCTTCCGGCAGATGGTCTTTCAGCGCGTTGGCGCCGATGCGTTCGTCCTTTCCGAAGACGGAGAACTGTTCGGAATAGAGATCGAGCACGCCCTTGAAGTTCAATCCCATGCCGGCGGGCCAGACCATGGGAGCACATTCGAGCTGGAGCTGATCGGCGATTTCATCGAGCAGTTCGAAGGTGTCGCGGGCTTCGCGATCCATCTTGTTGACGAAGGTGACGATGGGGATGTCGCGCAGGCGGCAGACTTCGAACAGCTTGCGGGTTTGCGCTTCGATGCCTTTCGCGGCGTCGATCACCATCACCGCGCTGTCGGCGGCAGTGAGCGTGCGGTAGGTGTCTTCGGAGAAGTCCTCGTGGCCCGGCGTATCGAGCAGGTTGAAGATCGCGCCGCCATATTCGAACGTCATCACCGCGCTGGTGACGGAGATGCCGCGTTCCTGTTCGATCTTCATCCAGTCCGACCGCGCGCGCCGCGCCTCGCCGCGCGCCTTCACGGCACCCGCCGCCCGGATCGCGCCGCCGAGCAGCAGCAGATGTTCGGTCAGCGTGGTCTTGCCCGCGTCCGGATGCGAGATGATGGCGAAGGTCCGCCGTTTGGCGGCTTCGCTGGCAGGGGTGGGGGCGGTGCTCATAAGGCGGCGGGGGATAGCAGGGCCGCCAAGCGCGCGCAAATGGCAAAAAGCGAAGTGTTTTGGGGCCCGGACTTGCGCCGGAAATTTACCTGACTAAAGTCAGATAATGGATTCCGGGCAGATCGGACAAGTTCGCAGTTTCAACCGCACCGTCACGCGGCGGATCGGGGTGCTGGAGGACAGCTATCTCCAGCGCGGACGGCCCTTGGGCGAGGCGCGGCTGCTGTTCGAGGTGGGGACGAAGGGCGCGGATATCCAGCGCCTGCGCGACGGGCTGGGATTGGATTCGGGCTATCTGAGCCGGTTGCTGCGTTCGCTGGAGGCGCAGGGTTTGCTGCGTGTGGAACAACAGGCGGACGACCGGCGCAAGCGCCACGCGCGGCTGACGGCGAAGGGGCGCGCGGAATTTGCCGCTTACGACCGGCTGTCGGACAAGCTCGCGGACTCCATTCTCGGCGCGCTCGATACGAAACAGCGCGAACGGTTGACGGGTGCGATGGCGGATGTGGAACGGTTGCTGCGCGCGGCGAGCGTGACCATCGCTATCGAAGCGCCGAACGGCGACGACGCGCGCTGGTGCTTGCGCGAATATTTCCGCGAACTCTCGGAGCGGTTCGAGACGGGATACGACCCGGCGAAAGCGAACCCGGTGCCCGACGAAGAGGTGACGCGGCCCGCGGGATGTTTCCTGATCGCGCGACTGGACGGCGAGCCTGTGGGGTGCGCGGGGCTGAAGCGCGTGGACCGCACGACGGCGGAAATCAAACGCATGTGGACGGCGCCCGCCGCGCGCGGGCTCGGCATCGCGCGGCGCATGTTGCGAAGACTGGAAGAGATCGCGCGCGAGGATGGGTTTTCGGTTGTGCGGCTGGATACCAACGGGGCGCTGACCGAAGCGCAGGCGCTTTATCGCGCGGAAAGTTTTGAGGAAGTGGCGCCGTTCAACGACGATCCCTATCCGGATCATTGGTTTGCGAAGAAATTGTAACTCCCTTGTCATCCCCGGCGAGGACCGCGCGCAAGCGCGGGTCGAGGGAAGGGTATCCAGGCGTCGATAGCGAGCGGTGTTTGATAGCTGGGTCCCCTTCCCTCGCTCCGCTGCGCTGCGCTCGCCGGGGATGACAAAGGAATTTCAAACAGTCAGGCGGGAAACAGCCGGTGGAATTTGCGTGCGCCTTCGGGTGTGAAATGCACCACGCGGGTTTGGCGGTCGCGGCGGGCCCAGTGGAGCGCGAAGAAGCGGGTGAGCAGCGCTGCACCCAGGCTTCCGCTCAGATGCGCGCGGCGCATGCTCCAGTCGAGGCAGCTTTTGCACAAGGGGCGGCGTTCTTTCGACAGCGTGTCGAGATCGATGTCGAGCTTTGAGAGGAAATCTTCGCCACGGCGTGTGACGCGCAGGGTTTCGTCCTTGCCTGCGAGCACGCCCGCTTCGATGAGCGCATCCATCATCTGCACGCCCATTTCGCCCGCTAGATGATCGTAACAGACGCGCGCCTTGCGCAAAGCGGGTTCGGCGGGGCCGGTGCGGGTGCGCGTGTGACCTGCGCGTGCGGCGACGCCGATCATCTTCTCCAGCATCTCGGCCACGTCTTCGTCGGCAAGACGGAAATAGCGGTGCCTGCCCTGCTTTACGCCCGCGATGAGGCCGCCGGTTTCGAGTTTGGTCAGATGCGAACTCGCGGTCGGAAGCGTGACGCCCGCTTCGTCCGCAAGTTCGCTTGCCGTGAGCGCCTTGCCGCTCATCAGGGCTGCCAGCATGTTGGCGCGCGCGGGATCGCCCACAAGGGCGGCGATGGGGGCGACGGAGGGGCCTGCTTTCATAGTTCGACGGTAATCGAACTGTCGGCGTCGATGCAAGTGCTAGCGTGCGGCTCACATGGAGGTTCCGCATGAGCATCGTCTGCCACATCCGCTACGAGATCGATCCGTTCAAGCGTGCGCAATTCGAGGAATATGCACAAGCGTGGCTGCGCATCATCCCTGCAAGCGGCGGCGATCTGATCGGCTATTTCATGCCGCATGAGGGAACCAACAACATCGCGCACGCCATGGTGGGGTTTGAAAGCCTTGCGGCCTACGAAACCTATCGCGCCAGGTTGCGCAGCGATCCCGACAGCATCGCGAACTTCACCTTTGCCGAGCGGAAAAAGCTGATCCTGCGCGAGGAGCGCACGTTCCTGCGCCCGGTGAAGGCTTAATCTGTGATTTCTTCCCAAGTGTCGGCGCCGTCGAATTTGCGCACGCGGGCTGCCGTCCAGATCTCACGCGACATCAGGCGCGTGTTTACGCCCATGCGTTCCAGCGCGGGATCGACGGGCGACCAATGGGTGACGTTGCCGCAAACCTTGCAGCGGTGAAGGCGTAGCGACTTGTCGCCCCATATATAAAAGTCCGTCTCGCCTTCGATGCGGACTTCAGACGGCTTGTAATACGCCCAGAGCCCGCCGGTGCGGCTGCAGATGGAACAGTTGCACTCGGTCACGGTGTCGGGCGCGTCTTCGACACGCAGATGGACGGCGCCGCAATGGCAGGATGCTTCGATCATTGAGGGAGTGTAGCAGGCCGCCGCTATTCCGCTGCTTGCACAATTGTCTTGGCACCCACGCGCCAGGCGGGAAGCACAACGCTCACCACGGTTCCCGCACCCTGTGCGCTGACGATGGCGAGCGTGCCGCCGTGCAGTTCGACCAGCGATTTGGCGAGCGGCAGGCCGAGGCCGGTGCCTTCGAATTTGCGGCTCAGGCCGCTGTCGACCTGGCCGAAGGGCTTGAGCGCCTGCTCGATGCCCGCCGCGTCCATGCCGATGCCGGTGTCGCGTACGTCGAGACGCAGCGCGCCCGCGCCATCCAGCCGCGCCACCACATCGACCGTGCCGCCCGGCGTGAACTTGACCGCGTTGGACACGAGATTGATCAGCACCTGGCGGATGCGCAATTCGTCGCCATAGACGAGCGGCACGTCGGGCGCGACGCGGGTGCGCAAGGTGACGCCCAACTTGTCGGCGCGCGGCTGGCAGAACAGGCGCGCCTGCTCGCAGGCGGCCTTAATGTCGAAGCGTTCCTCTCGCAGTTCGATCTTGCCCGCTTCGATGCGCGAATGTTCGAGCAGGTCGTTGATGATCGCCAGCAGGTGCTCGCCGGATTCCCGGATGTCGCCCGCATATTCGACATAGCGCTTGTTGGCGATCTCGCCCATCGCCTGATGTTCGATGAAGGTGGAAAAGCCGAGGATGGCGTTTAGCGGCGTGCGCAATTCGTGGCTCATGTTCGCAAGGAACGCCGATTTCGCCTTGTTGGCGCGCATCGCCTCGTCGCGGGCGCGCACCAGTTCTTCCTGCGCGCGCACCATGTCGCCGATCTCGGTGCCGGTGACGCGGAAGCCGGTGAACGTGCCCTCTTCCGTGAACAGCGGCTTGCCGGAGACCGACCAGTGCAGCACCTGTCCGTCGGGCAAAGTCTGGCTGAAGCGATGGCCGCGAAAGGCTTCGCGGGCAAGGAGCGCCTGTTGGTGCTGGCCTTCGATCAGCGGTTGGAAGCCCTCGGCGCGGCCCGCCTCGATCCAGTCGCGTCCTGTCACGCGCTCGCGTTCGTCATCGCCGGTGAGGCGCGTGGCGACCAGTTTCACGCGCAGGTCCGCGTCGAGTTCGCAGAACCAGTCGGACGCCAGTTCGGCGAAATCGCGCACGCGCTCCTCGCTTTCGACGGCGGGTGTTTCCGCCGTCACGCCGCTTTCCGCGATGCGCCGCACAAACAGCACGCCGATGGCGCAGGCAAGGCCGCTGAGCGCGATGAACAGCGCCAGCGTCAGGCGCTCGGCGATGCGCGAAGCTTCCGCCATGTGTCTGGCATAGGCGTTGGCGCTGCGCGACAAATGCGCGTCGAGCATGTTCACGCGCGCGAGATACGGTTTCATGTCGGCTTGCGGGCCGGCGGCGCGCATCTTGCGGCCCACGTTGCGCAGATCCTCCGCCCACTTGTCGCCTTGCGCCCATTCGCGCACGGCGGCGTCGAAAGTGGGCCAGCGATGGAAGAGCAGGAAACCCCAGACCAGACCGTCCGCGTCTTGCGCATCGTTGCCGCTCAGGACGAAACCGTGGGCCGCGTGCGCGCGTTCGGCGCGCGTGCCGAAGAGGCTCACCTGCTCAAGCGTCTCGCGCGCGATGCGGTCGCCGTCGATCGCCAGAAGCCCGCGTTCGAATTGCGCGTAGTCGCCTGCATCGTGCGAGCGGGCGAAACGATGCAGCGCGAAGACGGCCGCCTTCTGCCCCTTCGACCAGTGGGATTCGCCGACGGCGTAGGAATGCAGGATGTTGATGCCTTCGAGACCAAGCGCGCCGAACAGAACGATCAGGATCTGCACCGCCACGAAGACGAACCCGATCGCCCGCGCCCGCTTCTTCGCGCGCGAGATCCGTCTCGTGCCGTCTGACGCCCTGATAGAAATGTCTACAACCCCGGAAGTCCGCCGGGATGGATTTTCAACCAAAAGTAGTTTCGATTTGCCTAAAAGTTCCCGCCGATTATGGGGTATCGAACAGGAACATCGCGCCCAGCATCCAGCCGGATTCGCCGTTGGGACCGAAGATCGGCGCGTTGAGCGATTCCACGCGCATCAGTTCTTCGCCGCCGCGCATCACGCGGGAATCCACGAAATAAGGCTTGCGCGCTTTCGCCGCCTCGCGCGACAGATCGCAGAGAAGGCGGTGACCTCTCGGATTGTCACTGAAGACATCCGAGCCGAGCAGGCCCGTCACATCCTTGCCGAAGCGCAGCATCAGCACCTGGCCCGCCAGCCGCACGCGGGAATCTTCCCAATCGCCCACCGGCTCCACGATGATGATGTTGGCGAGATATTTGCCTAGTTCGCGCGAGGGAATATCGCGCCCCATGCGCATTCCGCCCTTGGCTTCGTAGCTTTGCCACAACTCCAGGAGCGCGCGGGTGGAGGGAAGTTCGGGAGCTTCCTTGAAGATCGTCGGGTAGTCGAATTCGGGCGACGGCTCGTGCATTGGCCTGCCGAGGATTATCTTGTCGCCCACCATGACGCCCACCCACTCAACCTAGGATAGTTATAGATTTCATCCTCTGTACCGCAAGTCGCAGAGCATACAAAGGACGGATGCGAGGTCTATTATCGCTGTTTTCTGAAATATTTGCCTGATCTGGCTCAAATATGTCCGCCGCGATGTCTTCCCGGCGAGGCTTCCCGGTCAAGACTTGTCGGGTTTCGGACCGCGCTATCACTTACATTACTGTCAATATTATTCCCCGGAGGGCGTCATTCCTGCGGGGGCCGGCCGATCTGGTTTTCCTTCTGCCAGGCGGCGCGCAGCCGGGCGCGCGATTGGGGATAGCGCGTGTCGAGGAATTCGGCCGCTGCGATCCGGTCGGTGCGGAAATGGCGAAAGCCCTTGCGCAGTTCGCACCAGGCGACGATCACGCGCACGGTTTCGAAATAGGCGACCGCGATGGGCCAGATGACGCGCTGCGTGGCGACGCCGGATTCGTCGCGGTAATCGAGCGCGATCTTTCCCTCAGCGCGAATGGCGGTGCGCAGTTTCGCCATGTCGATGGCGTCGGCGACGCTTCGGCGCGGCGGCGTTGTCGAAGCAGGCTCTCCCAACAGCGGTCGCAGATGTTCGGGAACGACCTGCGCGATCTTGGCGACGAGATCGCGCGCGGCATCTCCCAGCGAGGCGTCCGCGCTCGTCATCACCCATTGCGCGCCCAGCATCGCGGCCTCGATTTCGTTGGCGGTCAGCATCAGCGGCGGCATGTCGAAACCGCCTTCCAGCACATAGCCCGTGCCCGCTTCGCCGCGGATCGGCACGCGGTCGGCCATCAGCTGCGCGATGTCGCGATAGATGGTGCGCACCGAGGTCTCCGTTTCCCCGGCGATCTCCTGCGCGGTCACGGGCCGGCGGCGGCGGCGCAGGATCTGGATGATGCGGAACAAACGGTCGGCGCGTCTCATGCCCTGGACCATGATGACAGGCTACTGACACCATGCTGTCAGCAGCATGGCAGTATGACAATGCCCTCAGATGGAGGGACCAATGATGATGACGTTTCACGGCTCCGGCCCCGGTTTTGGCCTGCCGGACCCCAGCCCGTTCGTGATGAAGAGCGAAGTGCAGCTAAAGATGGCGGGCGTGCCGTACAAATTCGTGCGCAGCCGCCCGCGCGAGGCGCCGAAGGGCAAAATTCCGTACATTCAGGTGGGCGCCCACCGGCTTGGCGATTCCACTTTCATACGCGCCTTCATCGAACGCGAACACGGGTTCGATTTCGACCGCGGACTTTCCTCGGAACAGCGCGCGCAGGCCTGGGCGATCGAGCGGATGCTGGAAGACCATCTCTATTTCGCGATCGTCAACGAGCGCTGGATGGACGACGAGAACTTCCACAGAGGCCCGTCGCACTTCTTCGATCATGAGCCGCCCCATGTTCGCGAGGCGGCGCGCAACCAGGTGCGGGCGAATCTGCACGGTCACGGCATGGGCCGTCACCGGCATGAAGAGATCGTGTATCTGGGCGGTTGTTCGTTGAACGCGCTGTCGGCGTTGCTGGGCGACAAGCAGTATCTCTTTGGAGATACGCCTTGCGGCGCGGACGCCACCGCGTTCGCTTTCAGTGCGGCGGTGCTGACGCCGTTCTTCACGGGCGCGCTGCGCAAGCGGGCGGAGAGCCACGACAATCTGATGGACTATGTGGACCGGATGATGGGCACGTATTACCCGGACTTCGCGTTCGGGGCGGAAGCAGCGTAAGGCGTGGGCGCGGCTGGAAGCAGGCCGCGCCAATGCCTATATTCGGCCCATGGCACACAACAACGGACAGGTACCGCGGCGGTCGGGCCGCAAAGGCTCGGGCTTTGGCGAGGCTGCGAAGAAATTCGAGGCCGCCGTCGCGCAAGTTCCGATTCCGCCTGCGGGAACCGCTTACGATCCGGCTCCCCCAATAGGAAACCTTCCGTTGCATGGCGCGACGGGGGCGGAGATCGCGGGGTTTGTTCCGCATCGCCCGCAGCGGCCCGCGAAATCCGAAGGCGGCAAAAGGTTCAAACTCGTCAGCGAATACGAACCGGCGGGCGATCAACCGACGGCGATTCGCGAGCTTGTGACGGCGGCCAATGCGAACGAGCGCGATCAGGTTCTTCTGGGCGTCACCGGATCGGGCAAGACGTTCACGATGGCGAAGGTGATCGAGACGGTGCAGCGGCCCGCGCTTATTCTCGCGCCGAACAAGACGCTTGCCGCACAGCTTTACGCCGAGATGAAATCGTTCTTCCCGGAAAACGCGGTGGAATATTTCGTTTCGTATTACGACTACTACCAGCCCGAAGCCTATATCCCGCGCACCGATACCTATATCGAGAAAGACTCTTCCATCAACGAAGAGATCGACCGGATGCGCCATGCGGCGACGCGCGCGATCCTGGAGCGCGACGACGTGATTATCGTGGCGTCGGTTTCGTGCATCTACGGTATCGGTTCGGTCGAAACCTATTCGGGAACGGCGGTGACGCTTGCGCGCGGTGGGCGCGTGGACCGTATGGATTTGATGCGCCAGCTATCCGCGCTGCAATACCGGCGCAACGACGACAATTTCGTGCGCGGCTCTTTCCGCGTGCGGGGCGACACCATCGACCTGTTTCCGGCGCATTATGAAGACCGGGCGTGGCGCATCGAATTGTTCGGGGACGAGATCGACAGCATCAGCGAGTTCGATCCGCTGACGGGCAAATCTTCCGGCAAGCTCGACCAGGTGAAGGTGTATGCGAATTCGCACTACGTCACGCCGCGCCCGACCTTGCAGCAGGCGCTGAAGGGCATCAAGGCGGAACTGATTTCGCGGCTGGAAGACTTCCGCAAGAACGGCAAGCTGCTGGAAGCGCAGCGGCTGGAACAGCGCACGCAATTCGACATGGAGATGATCGAGGCGACGGGTTCCTGCGCGGGCATCGAGAATTATTCGCGCTGGCTGACGGGGCGCAAACCCGGCGAGCCGCCGCCGACCATGTTCGAATATCTGCCGGACGAAGCGCTGGTGTTCGTGGACGAAAGCCACGTCACCGTGCCGCAGATCGGCGGCATGTATCGCGGCGACTATCGCCGCAAGGCCACACTTGCCGAATACGGTTTCCGCCTGCCGTCGTGCATCGACAACCGCCCGCTCAAATTCGAGGAGTGGGACATGATGCGGCCGCAGACGGTTTACGTTTCCGCCACGCCCGGCCCATGGGAACTGGAGCGCACGGGCGGGGTGTTCGCCGAACAGGTGATCCGGCCGACCGGATTGATCGATCCGCCGGTCGAAATAAGACCGGTGGAATCCCAGGTGGACGATCTGATCGCGGAATGCCGCGACATCGCCAAGCGCGGCTATCGCGCGTTGGTCACGACCTTGACCAAGAAGATGGCCGAAGACCTGACCGAATACATGCACGAACAGGGCATCCGCGTGCGCTATATGCACAGCGACGTGGAAACCTTGGAGCGCATCGAGATCATCCGCGACCTGCGGCTGGGCGCGTTCGACGTGCTGATCGGGATCAACCTGCTGCGCGAGGGGCTCGACATTCCCGAATGCGCGCTGGTGGCGATCCTTGATGCCGACAAGGAAGGCTTCCTGAGGAGCGAAACGAGCCTGATCCAGACCATCGGGCGCGCCGCGCGCAATGTGGACGGCAAGGTGATCCTTTATGCCGACCGCATCACCGGCTCGATGGAACGCGCCATGGCGGAGACGAGCCGCCGCCGCGAGAAGCAGACCGAATACAATCTCGCCCACGGCATCACGCCCCTCAGCATCAAGAAGAACATCTCGGACATCATGGGCTCCATGTACGAGCGCGACCATGTGATGGTGGACACGGGCCTTTCCGAAGACGGCAAGGAATTCATCGGCCACAACATCCGCGCCCACATCGCCGATCTGGAAAAACAGATGCGCGAGGCGGCCGCCGACCTCAATTTCGAAACCGCCGCGCGGCTGCGCGACGAGATCAAGCGGCTGACGGCGGTGGAACTGAAAATCGCCGACGACCCGTTCGCGCGGCAAGGCGCGGTGGACGATGCAGCGGATGCGGCGATTGCGGGCAAGCAGGCGCGCGGCGCGAGCACGGGCTACGTCAAACGCAAGGTGGGAGACAGGCCGGGGCGGCCCAAGACCTTCGGCAGCCGCAGCCGTTGACCGATCCCGCATTCACCGGCGATGCGCCGGCCGACCTCGAACAGGTGATGGATCGCATCGTCGCGCTGGCCCACACCAACGGCTTCGCCAGGGAAGGCCGCGTTTCGGTGGCCGATGTGATGGCCGCGATCGGCGAGCGGTCTTTCGGCCCGCTGCTTCTGGTGCCGAGCCTCATCGGGCTTTCGCCGGTGGGCGCGATACCGGGCATTCCCGCCATCACCTCGGCGGTGGTGATCCTTGTCGCGGCGCAGATCCTCATGGGGTTCGTGCATTTCTGGATTCCGGGCTGGCTCGCGCGGCGCTCCATCGACGCGCACAAGCTCGAACGCGGCCTCAACGCGCTCAAGCCCGGCGCGCGCTTCGTCGACAAATTCCTGCTGCGCCCGCGCCTGCCGCTGCTGACGCGCGGACCGTTCTTCTACCTGATCGCGGCGCTGTGCCTGATCGTGGGATTGGTCACGCCGATCATCGAACTCGTGCCGCTTGCGGGCATCGTGCCCAACGCCGCGCTGGTCGCCTTCGCGCTCGCCATCACCGCCCGCGACGGATTGTGGGCGCTGCTGGCCTTCATCTTCACCGCCGCCAGCGCATGGTTGATTGCGATGGGGATGTGAGGGCGATGCAGACGATCCGTTCGCGCGCCCGTGAGCAGGCCGCTTATCTCAAGTATCCGCGGACGGTTTCGGTTGAGATGACTTCGAAGGGTTGAACTGGGCGTAATAACTAAATGGCCGACCATAGTATTTCAAAAAGTCTTTGGCCGAAATTTTAGTGGTATGCGCCGCCGGCACCTTCGAGGTGTCAAGCTTCTTTTCAAGACGCAGAAGGAGCTTTTTTCGAGAACGGTCCAAGATTTTTAATTGGGATCGAACATGCGGGTATTTCTTCAGCAATAAAAAGCCGCTTGTCCAGCACATTTCGTGGTCTATTTCTGGACCGTGAGCGTGAATATCTGACCTTCCGACCGACATTGCCAATAGTCGCATCCTAGCGCGATGAAGAGCTTGTTTGGGGCTAACGCGCATCTTATTCCCCTTTCGGCTAATTGATCGCGCAACATCTTTGCATACACTTATTTGTTTCTCGATCTCTTTCGTTATCGAATTTTTCCGCACTCTAAGTCTTCCGTCGTACCTGACGTGGTAACCTAAGAATGCAATCCAAGGGACGAGACCGCCCGCGGAAATTGGACCAAAGTTGTAAGTTGCTTTCGATTTGTAATCGAAGAAGTCTTTCGAGAATTTTGAGACCCGTTTTGGCTTGTGGAAGGGCAATTTCAATTTGGTTAGCTCAGAAAGATAAGCATCAAACAGCTTGGCCGTATCACTCTCTTCTGTAGTTATTAAAACCATGTCGTCGCAATAACGCGCATAAAAATAGTCATTGATGTTGTTTGAGTGCGCGCAATTGTGAACGGCCAAATCTGCCGAGTGAAGAACTATGTTTGCAATGATTGGTGAAAGTGCGCCGCCTTGGGGTACGCCAATTCCGTCCGGAATCTGGCCTCCGTAGATCTCCACAAGGGCTGGTCGAACCCAGGGAACTGTTCCGCCGGTGATGCCCCTTCGCTCGAGTTCGATAGATGCAACAGCATCGACGGAGGTAGGGTAATTGTACGACTGAAGGTATGCCGCATATATTCTTTCAAGCCTCTTGTCGTAAAACTCGTTTTTGCCACGAAGCTCTTGGAGCAAGCGCTTCAGGCAAGCTTTCGCAACATCGTGATTGACGGTGTCAAAGAATTTCTGAATATCGCATTCTGCAACGTACAGCGATTGCCTTCTGTGAGCTAAGATGTAACTCCTGAGATCTGTAACAGCGTCATGATGCTGTGGCGCCCTACCAAGAGAATCGTTCCTTACGCGAAACGCATAAGAATTCTTGAAAAGAAGTGGGTCAATCGTTTCGCGCAATTGATTAGCCGCGAGACCTATGAATATTTGATCTTTGAGATTGTATGTGGCGATAGGGCGAAATGTATTTTCTGCAGCATCTTTAATTTTGAAAGCTAGCGTCGGACGGCAAAAGGTAAGGGTTTTAATATTCCTAAGTCGTTCTGTTACCTCTGTAGTGAAGGCAGTGAGTTTTCTTTGCCATTCTTGATTTTCTCCCTCCCGCCGTGATATCTCGATCCTGTTGAGTACGCTTAGTTCCGCGACCTGTTGTGCCGTTCTTTTTTGGCGAACTCCGGCACCAGGACGAATCCAAGTCCTGCGCGGTGGCATCATAGAGCAAATTTCCGCTACCTCTGCGGGACAGTTCGAACCGGGTTTTCGGTTGGATGTATTCAAATTATATAGGAAGTGCTGGTCGTGCCGTTTTTTTGCAACGCGAACGCGCAATCTAACAATTCGCCGAATAATTTCGGATGGCGTGAAAAAACGATCGAGCGAACTCTTACAGTCTGGTGGAAGTACGCCGCAGCGGAACAGTAATCCTGGTACTATATACCATAGGACGGTCAGACCACTTTTAAGTGGGTGCAGAGCCGTCGACGCGTGGCGTTTGAACCGAGAGCGCTCTCGATCCTTGGTACCGTTTAGATTTGCCACAGCGATTATGCCCCCCCGCTGAGTTACCCCTTTGGCAGGCAGCGCTGCGGTGTACTTCCAAGTAGACAATATACGGCAACTATTCATGTTTCAATAATGTGCCGTTTGGACTTGGTTACTCCCGAATTTATGCCGTGACGCTTAGAAATCTAAAGTATTCGAGTCCATAGTTTGGGGCTTTTGATGCTAAGTGCGTAATTGGAGTGGACCCGAAGAGCCGATTGTAAATATCGTCCCCGAGAATTTGCCTAGGTAGCTATGAACCCCATGTCCCGCGCCTTCGTAAAAGAGACCTCCGAGTCCGCCCCGCCGCCTGAGCGGATGGTGGAGGATGGGCCTAATCTGGTGACGCAGGCGGGGTTCGAGCAGATTTTGGCGCATGTGGCGCGCATCGAAGCCTCGCTCAAATCCGAGACCAATGTGTTGTTGCGCGAAACGCTGGAACGGGATTTGCGCTATTGGGCTTTGAAGAAGGCGAGCGCGGAGATCGTTTCGCCGCCTTCCGATGGGACGGTGGCGTTCGGGTCGAAGGTCTCCATCGAGCGCTCCTTGGCGAACGGGCGGCGCGTGCAATCGTTTCGGATTGTGGGCGTCGATGAAGCCGATCCGGCGAAGGGGCTCATCAGTTTTCGCTCCCCGCTGGCGGCGGCTCTTATCGGGGCGCGCGCGGGCGATATCATCGAGGCGGAGAAGCCGCTGGGGGAGATTACGGTTCTTTCGGTTGAGAATTAGATACGAACTGCTCCCTCTCCCCGTTGGGGGAGAGGGTTGGGGTGAGGGGGTGGTGTTTCAACGCTCTCGCTTGTTTGAAGTTCGTTGCGCTTTCGCAGCCATTCAAAAAACAATTCGCGCGCGGCGGCATTCGCCCCCTCACCCCCTGCCGTGCTTCGCTGCTGCTCAGCACCCCCCTTCGGGGGAGAGGGAGAAGAATGTGTGTTTGATATTGTTATTGCGACGGCGGTGTTGTTGTGCCGGCGTCGGGCATGTCCGGCGTGCTGTCCATCGTGTGGCCCATCGGGCAGTTCATATTCATGCCGCTGCTATCGGTCGTCGACGCTCCCGAATGCATCTGATGGCGGTCGCAGGCGCGGGTCTTGCCATAGGCGCGATCGGTCGCGTTGGGGCCGTTGGTGTTCATCTGGCCTTGCGTGCTCATGGTGGTGGAAGAATTCCCGCCGTTCGGCGTGGAGGCGTTCATATCCGTGCCGCTTTGCATTTGCGTTTCGTTCTGCGTGCCGGTGGTTTGGGTGGAGGTGCCGCTGCTCGTCGTAGCGCCGGTTCCGGCCGGTTGCGCGACGGCTGCTCCCGGCATCGCGAGAAGGGCTGCCAACCCTGCGCTCGCGAAAAGAAGCGCTGCTTTCCTGTTCCTGTTCTGCATGTCGATTGTCCTTCGTTGGGGGATTTCCCTCTCTGCGAATGACAATGACCGGAAGGACGCGCGCGTTCCTGTTCCCCGCGATGTTCCCTCGAGCGCGCGTTTACTTTGTGACGTGCGGAGGACGGCGGTTTCCCGCTCGCCGCCTTGTTGCCCGATTTGCCGCGCGGGAACCCTTGTCGGGCATCGCCGTTTCCTCCCCGACCATTTGGAAAACAGGAGCCGGTCATGAAAACTCATATTCTTGCCACAGGGGCGCTTATTGCTTGCTTCGGCCTGGCTGCCTGCGGGCATACGGCCGGGGAAAGAACGCTTTCGGGCGCCGCCATAGGTGCGGGCGCCGGTGCCGCTATCGGTGCGGCCACGGGTACGGCCGCCACGGGTGCCGCCATCGGCGCAGGCGTCGGCGCACTTGCCGGCTACGCCACGACCCCGCACGACGAAGGTTATCGCGAACGCTACCGTTCGCATTATAACCGCGATTATCCGCGCGAATGCGATTACGACCGCCGCTGGTGGGACGAACATGGCGGCCCGCGCGCCTATCACGAAGAGTGCGAATACTAGAACCGCACCCGAATAAAAAATCGCCCGCGATGCCCAGCCTCTGCATCGCGGGTGATTTTTTGTGCGCATCGAAGATCAGAACAATAAACCCTCCCCTTGAGGGAGGGTCGAAATTGCGAAAGCAATTTCGGGGAGGGGTCATGGTTGCAACGGACCCCTCCCCGAAAAATTTCTTCGCTGCGCTTCGAAATTTTATCGACCCTCCCTCAAGGGGAGGGTTCAAGCGAATTTCACCAGCTGAACGACCACGCGGCTATCCGCCAACCCGCTGTCGTCTTGTCGAGCGCGTAGGTGATCGTGCCGTATTCGGCCATCGTCTTGCTGCCCTGTTTGAACGTGTAGTCCGTCGGCATCACGACGTAGGCGCGGTCGCCTTCCACCGTCAGCCGTTTGGCGCTGTGCGGGATGAGTTTGCTGTCGGTGACTTTGCGGGCAGTGGAATCCTTGCCGAAATCGGCGAGCCAATCGTTGAACGCGGTTGCGCCCGACCAATGGTGCGGCGGGAATTCGTCGATGATCGAGGGGGCGGCCACATGCGTTGCGGCGGCCGCCGGTATGTCGCCCTTGTTCATCGCGGCGATGAAGGCATGGATCGTGGCCGTCACATCGTCTTCGTCGGACGCCCACGCGGCAGTACCGGAAACAAGCGCCAGAATCGCGCCTGCCAAAATGATCCGTTTCATGAAATCCTCCCCGTGTTGTGAAACACCGGGAGAGCGTGGTCCCAAAGCAGCTCTTTCACAAGCTCCGACGGGCGGCAGAGGTGAGAACACCGGCGTCTTTGATCCTGCGCAATTCGGGCGGCCAAGATGTCTTGTAGCCTTGCCGACAATGGAAATCGGGTGGTGAAAATGGGCGTTCTGCCGGTGCGAGTGGGTCTTGTTTCGGGGTTGTTCTTCGCTTTCTGGCAATTCCTGTGGTCGTTCCTGGTGGCCATCGGGCTCGCCCAACCGCTGCTGGATGTGATGGCCTGGGCGCAGTTCTTCGACCTTTCGCCCGCGCTCCAGCCGTTCCAGTTTCAGCGGGCAATGTTCCTGATAACGCTATGGCTTCTGGGCGGCTTCTTCGTGGGGATCGTGGCGGGATTGAGCTGGAATGCGCTGCACACCGTCACCGAACACGAAGAGGAATGGCGGCCGCTGTCGCGCTGATCCTGTTTTGAAGAAGGGGATTTCGATGGTCAATCCATATCGTGTCGGGCTTTGGTTCGGGATTTTTATGGCCTTGTGGCATACGTGCTGGTCGGTGCTGGTGGCGACGGGCTTCGCGCAGGCCTTGATGGATTTCGTATTCTGGGCGCACTTTATCTCGCCAGTCTATCACGTCGAGCCGTTCGAGATCAGCCGCGCGGGCATTCTGGTGGCGTTCGTGTTTTTCGTGGGCCTGATCGCAGGCACGATCGGCGCGTACATCTGGAACGCGTTCCACACCCGCGAAACGAACGATTAAAGCAGCTCTTTGACAAGCTCCGACGGGCGGCAGAGGCGGATGCCCTTGTCGGTTTCCACGATGGGGCGGTTGATGAGCACGGGGTTCGCGGCCATCGCATCCAGGATCTGATCGTCGGTGACGCCGGGCTTTTCCAGACCCAGTTCTTCGTAGAGCGGCTCCTTCTTGCGCGCGACCTGGCGCACGGGCACGCCCATGCGCTTGATCATGGTGGCAAGATCGGTGCGCGACGGCGGGGCCTTCAGATATTCGACGATGCGCGGTTCATGGCCCGCGGCGCGGATCAGCGCCAGCGTGTTGCGCGAGGTGCCGCAATTGGGATTGTGCCAGATCGTGATGGTCATTGGTTTGTGATGTCTCTTTCGATGGAATCGCGTGCGAGTTTAGAGGACGCCGGTGTTGCGCGCGCGGTGGCGGCGCACCCAATCCATGCCGCGCCAGGCGGGCACGGTGAGGTTGTCCTGCAGGATGAGCGGCGCGCCGTCGCGCGCCAGCGCTTCGTCCAGCTCCTGCGGGTCGACGGGGAAATACTCCCGGCATCCCGGCTGGTTCAGCACGATGCTCGTCGACACGTGGCGATAGGCGGAGAAGGTGAGCGTGCCCAGCACCTCTTCCTCGGTCTCCACCGTATAGGTGCCCGCGGGCTGGGCGCGGTCGAACCCGTCCAGGATGAACGGGCGGCTGAAAGTGATGGTGCGCTTGGTCCGGCGCGTCTGCATGTCGGTCTCCTTCTTGGTGTGGGCGGCGCAGGGAGAGGGGATTAAGCCTCCCCCCGCTGCCAACCTTCAGTCCTTGGTCGCTGTTGCGACGACCGACCGGGTTTCTCGCTCCGCCGGAGGCGGAACGGCACAAACGGGGCCGGCTTCGGACCGAACCGGCATGGCTTCATGCCAGGTCGATGTCACGCTTTCGCCGAGCCCTTTCACGGTCGTCCTAAGGGTCAGTTTTTTGCGCACGAATAGTCTTTCTGAGGTCGACGCAAGGCGCCGCCCCGGTTGTAATATGCCCCTGCCGCTGGGAAGAAAGTAAGGATACAGCATCCGGCCAGAAAAAGGGGAAAATAAAGCCCTGCGGGCGCGATTTATTTCTGTCCTTTTCTGGAACTGTTTCGCGCGTTTTATTTCAGTCGGACCCGTCAATACTTTCGGTGTCTGATGGGGTTCCCACAGCCTTCGGTTGCCCGCCTTGCGGCGCACGCGACGCCGCCATCCCTGAACGAGGGGTAATATTTACGGCGGAAGCCCCCTTTTCGCCGCCGGGCATGCTACAAACGCCCATGGCAAACACGAACGAAGATCACAAACGCAAGGCCCAGACCCATTTCACCGCCTCCGAACAGCGCGACGCGCTGGTCAAGCAGGAGATCGAGAAGGAGCGCCTCGCGCTCGCCGCCCGCACCGCGAAGCTCAAGGCGCTGAGGCTGGCCAAGGAAGCCGAGGACAAGGCGGAGGCCGAACGCGAGGCCCTGGCCAATCCACCCAAGCCGAAGGCCAAGTCCAAGGCAAAGAAAGCCCCGGTTTCCGCCTAGGACAGGGTCCATTTGAGGCCCGGTTTCCACACGGGAGTTTGTGTTTTCAGCGGTATCGTCCTATATGGCGGGCACGCGGCGGCGTCCGTCGGATGAAAGCGCACCTGTTACCACTCCAAATCGCCTTAAGTGTGCGCCTGGACGAGACAGCCACTTCTTCCCAAACGCCTCCCCAGCGTCCGGCCCGGCATGTCGCAGGGACGGAACCCGATGCTTGAAGGACTAGAAATGGCTATCGGAACAGTGAAGTTTTTCAACACCACCAAGGGCTTCGGCTTCATCGCCCCGGAAGAAGGCGGCAAGGACGTGTTCGTCCATGTCTCCGCCGTCCAGGCAGCCGGCCTGCGCAGCCTGAATGAAGGCCAGCGCGTGCAGTTCGACATCCAGCCGGATGCTCGTGGCAGCAAGGCAGCAAACCTGAAGGCCCTCTGATCCTCGGATCAGTGTGAAAAACCGAACGGGCGGCGGAGGAAACTCCGCCGCCTTTTTCTTTGCCCGTTTGTGGCGGTTCCCTGACGGCGTTGAAACCCGGTCAAAACCCCCTACGTTTGACGGGTATGGTTCTGGGGATTGACGAGATGACCGACGCCGCACACGCCTACCCGCCCCGCCCGGTGCCCGATCACGAGTCGCTGCGCACCATGGCGATCATCGTCTATGCGCTGATGCTGGCCTCGTTCGTCAGCATGCACACCGCGGCGATCGTGGCGGTGATCCTGGCCTATGTGAAACGCGGCGATGCGCGCGGCACGATCTGGGAAACCCATTTCGACGCGGTGATCTCCACCTTCTGGATCAGCCTGATCGTGCTGATCGTCGCCATTCCGCTGTGCTTCGTTGTGATCGGCATTCCGATCCTGTTCGGTCTGGCGATCTGGTATCTCTACCGCAACATCAAGGGTCTGGTGCGCGCCATCGACGGACAACCTTATTGAACAACATTTGTCATCCCCGGCCGAGCGACAGCGAGGGGAAGGGGATGACAGTTGTGTTTAAGCCTTGGTGCTTGGACGCTCAGCTACCCGTTTGAACCAGGCGTTGATATTGGCGAATTCCGGGTTCAGCGGCTGGCCGACCGTGTTTCCGAAATCGAGGAACACGTAGAGCATGATGTCGGCGAGCGTGAAGCGCTTGCCGCAGACGAAGTCCTTGCCCGCCATTTCGCCATTGAGCCATTTGAGGCGATCCTGCGCCATGCGTTTCAAACCGTCGGCAGCTTCCGGCACCGTCACGATGCGATCCTTGAACAGCGGCAGGCCCTGGCTGAAGCGGAAACCGTTCGCCATCGGCTCGCAGATGTTGAGGTCGATGCGCCGCGTCCATTTGCGGGCTTCGGCCTTCTGTTCGGGATTGGCGCCGATCAGCGGCGGATTGGGATGGATATCTTCGAGATATTCGCAGATCGCGGTGATCTCGGTGACGCAGTGACCGCTGTCCAGTTCGAGCGCCGGCATCTGGCCGGCCGAGTTCTTCTGCAAATAGGGCTCGCGGCGGTTGTCGCCCTTCAGAAGGTCGACGTCCTCGCGGGGGATTTCGATGCCCTTTTCGGCCATGAACATGCGCACGACGCGCGGATTTGGCCCGATGGAATTGTAGAATTTCATGGCGTTTCCCTTGTGCTGTGAATGGCTTTATGTAGCTGACGTTAAGGGGCTTAACCGATGAACGTCAAACCGGCGGGCCAGCGCAACGAAACGCACAGGATCCTGATGGTGATCCTGGCGGTGTTTTTGATGGTGGGCGGCATTTTGCTTTCGCCGCTGCCGATCCCCGTGCCTGCCGGGCTTGTTACCTTCCTTGCCGGGTTTGCTATCCTCGTCACCTATTCCAAGAGCTCGCGCCGCTTCGTGCAATACATCCGCCACAGGAACGATTGGCTCTCCCGCACGCTGGATTGGGCGACGCATCGCGCGCCCGACAAGCTGCGCGCGGTGCTGCATCGCACGCGGCCGCATGCGTTGCGCCGCCACGCCAGGTTGCGCGAAAGAAAGAAAAACTGATGGCCATTCCGTTCATCCGCACGCTGGAAGCGCCGTATGAGGCGAGCCTTCAATTGAGCCCGCTGGTGAGCCGCGTGCTGGCGCACAATCCGGGGCCGTTCACCTTCAAGGGCACCGGCGTTTACATCGTGGGCAAGACGGATGTGGCGGTGATCGATCCCGGCCCGATCATTCCCGAACATCTCGATGCGTTGAAGCGCGCGCTCGACGGAAAACGTGTCACCCATATTCTCGTCACCCACACGCACAACGACCATTCGCCCGCCGCCCAGCCGCTGAAGGAATGGACGGGCGCGAAGACTTACGCTTACGGGCCGCACGGTTCCGGCAAGGCGGAAGACGGCGTGAAGGTGGAAGAAGGCGGCGACATGGCGTTTCTGCCCGATGTGCGCGTGAAGGACGGCGACGTCATCAAGGGCAACGGCTTCACCTTCGAATGCGTCTACACGCCGGGACATACCTCCAATCACATGTGCTTCGCGTTGCGCGAGGAGAAGGCGCTGTTCACGGGCGATCACATCATGGGCTGGTCGACGACGGTGGTGACGCCGCCCGACGGCGACATGGCGCAATATATGGCGAGCGTAAGGAAGCTGCTCGCGCGCGACGATGAGATTCTCTATCCGACGCATGGCGCGCCGGTGACCGATCCGAAGCCATTCCTTGAAGCGTATCTCGATCATCGGCTGGATCGCGAACGGCAGATTCTGGCGTGCATCAAGGAAGGTGTGGCCACGATCCCGGAAATGGTCGCGCGCATGTATGTCGACGTGGACAAGCGGCTACATCCCGCGGCGTCGCGTTCGGTGCTCGCGCATCTCATTCAATTGACGAATGAAGGGCGGGTCACGCTGAACGATGGCAGATACACACTGAACTGATCTATTCGGCTACCGGGATCGAAAGCTCGATCGGCGGCAGCTTGCGCCATGCCGCTTTCTTCGCGCGCGCGGGCGAGACGCCCAGCATGCGCAGTTGAAGCTCGGCGACCTTGGAGCCGGCTTCGGGGCCTTCGGTTCCCGACAGTCTGGCGAACAGGGCGGACAGCGTCATCGAGGCGAAAGTGTCGATCAGAAAATCGTCTATCGGGACGGTGAACGCGCCCTGGCGTGCACCGCGTTTCAAGTCCGCGCGCAGATAGGTGATCACGCTCTCGCGCAAGCTCCGGAAGGACCATGCCGCACGGAACAGCGCCCAGCCCCATTCCGGTTGGGCGCTCGCGAATTCGATGAAACGTCGGGTGGCGGCGCTGGTGCGGTCCACCGCGTCGTCAATGTCGGCCATCGCTTCGTCGAGCTGGCGCGTGATGCCGGCGGCGACGCGATAGGCGACGGTGGTGGCGATGTCGTCCTTGTCCTTGAAGTGCAGGTAGAAGGTGCCGTTCACCACGTCGGCGGCCTGCGCGATGCGGTTGACGGACGCGGCCTCATAGCCCTCGCGCGCGAAAATGCCCACGGCGGCGTCCATCAGGCGGGCGCGGGTGCGCTCGCTCTTGCCGAGGTTGCGGGCGGCGTTGGCGAAGAGGCCGGGCTTGTTCACGCGAATCTCCGGGTTCGGGACGACTTTGACAGATCGCCCTAAAAATGACAAACATCCCATAAATGGGATATATCCCAGTTACGGGGAAACAGCATGGCGACCCGCCTTCATCTCGGCTTCGATGCCGAAGAGCGCGCGAAGAGTCCGGTTGCGCGGTTTTTCAATTCCGAAATGGCGCCGTTGCCCGCCCATGTGCGCGAGGCGCTGCTGACGGGCGCGATGGCGCATGAATTGTTGCCGTCCGTCGCGAGCGCGCGCGATCTGCAACAGAGCGGGTATTGGCCGGTGGAGACGGGATACACGCTGGCGCCCGACAGGTCGGCGCGCGTGTTCGCGCTCACCGAAATGCCGGATGTGACGCCCGCGATGTGGGATTGGTGGTTCGCGTGGCATGGCAGCCACGCTGAACGCTACAAGCTCTGGCATCCGCGCGCCCATGTGCATGTGGCGTGGCAGGATGGGCGCGATGATCTTCCGAACTATGTCGGGCGTCTGTCGCAGGTCGTGGAATATATCGGTTCGTCGCGGCTGAACCTGACCATTCGCTTCGTGGCGCCTTCCACGCTTGGTTTCGATGAAGAACTTCTCGCGTCGCGTGGCGAAACGGCGATCTGTGCGCGGGGCGGCATCGCGGGCACGCCGATGGAAACGGGATGGCTGGTGCATCACGTTCGCCCGGTGCCCGGCGGATCGGAAATGCGCTCGCGCTTCTGGGTCGCGGGCGAGAACATCCGCCCGCGCAACATGCAAGGGACGGCGGGCGCCATGATCGGGCGCGCCGTGAGCCGCTTTGCCGGATTCACGTCGACACAGGCCGCCGAACTTCTCGTGCATTGCGCGCAGGAGATGAACCATCTCGCGGCGATCCTCCCTGCCCTTTACGCGACGTTCAAGGAGGCACGCCAGTGAAACGCAAACGGGAAAAAGGAACGACGCTGGCGCGCGGCGCGGACGGATTCGACGACGCGGTGCTCGGCACAAGCTTCAACGCGCGCGATCCGGGGCGCAGGCCCGATATCGTGGTGCAGGCGAACAACGTGCCGGACGTGATCGACGCCGTGAAACGGGCGCGCCGCGACGGCATGAAGATCGGCATCTCCTCCGGCGGGCATAGCTGGGCGCAGAACCACATCCGCAACGGCGGGTTGATGCTGGACCTTTCGCGACTCAACGAAATCAAAATCGACGCGGCAAAGAAGACGGCGGCCGTCGGCCCCGGCTGTTTGTGCGGCGAGGTGAACGCGGCGCTGGCGAAGGAAGGTTTGTTCTTTCCGGTGGCGCATGCCTACACGGTGGGCATCGGCGGGTTTCTATTGCAGGGCGGCTTCGGCTGGAACAGCCGTATGCTGGGACTGGCGTGCGAGAACGTGACCGGCATCGATGTGGTGCTCGCCGACGGAACGCTCGTCCATGCGAGCGAAACGCAGAATCCCGATCTGTTCTGGGCGGCGCGCGGTGCGGGGCCGGGATTCTTCGGGATCGTGGTGCGGTTTCATTTGAAGCTGCACGCGCGGCCCAAATTCATCGGGCTGAAATTCCAGGTCTTCCGCATGGAACATCTGGAAGAGGTTTTCACCTGGGCGGATCGTGTGGGGCCGCAGGTTTCGCCGCGCGTCGAATTCCAGATGGTGATGAACCGCAAGGCGTTCGGCATCCGCGCACCGGGGATCGAGGTGATCGCGCCTGTGATGGCCGATAGCCGGAAAGAGGCGCGCGACGCGGTTGCGTTCATGCAGGACAGTTCCGTTCGTGCAAAAGCGAGCTTGAACCTCCCGGTGGTGCCGATGTCGCTCTCCTTCATGATGAAGACCGGCGAGAAGACGCTGTTCCTCCCCAACACGCGCTGGCACGCCGACAATATGTGGATGAACGGGCCGGTCGATCCGATCCTGCCGGATCTGCGCCGCATCGCCGATACGCAGCCGCCCTCGCCCAGCCATGTGTTGTGGCTCAACTGGAATCGGAAGGGGCCGCGTCCGGACATGGCGTTCTCCATAGAAGCGCGGACGTATCTGGCGCTTTATTGCGGATTGCGCAGCGCGGGCGACGAGGCGCAGCACGGCAACTGGGCAACGGACAACATGCGCGCAATGGAAGCACACAGCCACGGCATTCAACTGGCGGATGAGAATCTGGCGCGGCGTCCGGCGCGCTTCCTGTCGGATGCCAATCTGAACCGGTTGGACCGGATCAGGTCGAAATACGATCCCGAAAGCCTTTTCTGGCCGTGGATGGGGCGGCCCAGCCGGGAAGCGCCCGCGTATCCGGCGTTTCGGTCAAGCGTTCTGGAATTCCAGTCATAGCCCCTTGCACCCACCGGCCATAGCTTCGTTCGCGGCGGTGGACGGAGTATAGTCACATCCGTTCATGATGCCCCGTCGGGGCAACGTCCGGGAGGAAACACCGGCCGCCACAAAGCAAGCAAGCACTCGAACCATGGAGGAGGGCTCCCATGACCCGGCTTTTCGCGTTGCTGTATGGTGTTGTCGTGTATCTGATCTTTTTCGTTTCGTTTCTCTATGCCATCGGGTTTGTCGGCAATCTCATAGTGCCGAAGAGCATTGACAGCGGCACGCAAGGCCCGCTTGCGATGTCGCTCGTCGTCGACGTCGTTCTTCTGTCAATCTTTGCCCTGCAACACAGCGTCATGGCACGACCGGGCTTCAAGCACTGGTGGACGAAGATCGTGCCGCAGTCTGTCGAACGCTCGACCTATGTCCTGTTTTCCAGCCTCGCGCTCATCATTCTCTACTGGCAGTGGATGCCGATCACGCAACCCGTCTGGACCGTCACCAACAATGCGGCGGCAACGGCATTGTGGGTCGTGTTTGCTCTGGGCTGGGGCATTGTGTTGCTCAGCACGTTCCTGATCAGCCATTTCGATCTCTTCGGCCTGCGCCAGGTCTGGCACAACTTCACAGGCCAAAGCTCGCCGCAGCCGGAATTCCGCTCGCCGTTTTTCTACAAATTCGTGCGGCACCCGATCTATCTGGGTTTCACTCTGGCGTTCTGGGCCACGCCGACAATGACGGCCGGGCACCTGCTGTTTGCCATCGCCACGACCGGATACATGCTGATCGGCATCCAGCTCGAAGAACGCGATCTCGTTGCCACTTTCGGTACGACATATGTGGAATACCGTCGGCGGGTTTCGATGATCATTCCGCTGTTGCCGAGATAAATGGATCGTGGAGCCCGCCTACCGGCCGGAACTGTGGCACGACTTGTTTGAGATGATCGGGGCGTCTGCGGGCGCCCTGGTCGGTCTTTTGTTTATCGTCATCACGCTGCATTTCGACAAGATCACCGAACGAACCGATTACAACATGCGCGCCACCATGCAGGGCGCGCGCTACAACATGCTCCATCTGCTCACGGTGCTGGTGGAAGCCGCCGTCATCCTCGCGCCGCAACCGCCCGCGTTCGCCGGAGTCGAACTGATCGCCATAAACCTCTTCGGTTTGCGCCTGCCCGTGGCCATCATCCACCGTTATTTCAACAAGAACATCACCATCAGCAGTAGAGGCGGTTTTCCGACGATGCTTCTTGCGACGATCATGCTTGCCTATCTGCTCGGCGCCGTCGGCGGCGGGATGATGTTCCATCATCCGGGTCGGGCGATGTATCTCGTTGCCGTTTCCTGCCTCATCAAACTTGTGCGTTCGGTGCTTACGGCATGGATGCTGATGTTCGGCGTCACGCAGGCGCAGGCGAAATAAAGCGCGTTACCGCCGAGCCAGTTCCTTCACGTAGCTCCTGATGCGGTAGGCGTTCACACCCATGTCGGGGCCCGCGAGGCGGCTTTTGGAGCGGATGTCGAGGCGCGCACCTTCGCCGGATTTGACTACGCGGATCACGATGTCGTCGGTAAAGCCGAACCAGAAACTGGTGTCGGTGCATTCGATGGTGCCGGCTTGCGGATCGAAGCCCACAAGATGCCAACCCATGCGCTTCACGGCGAAGAAGGCACGCCAATAGAGCACCGGCACCTTGGTCAGGATCGCGATAGGCTTGACCCAGGCGTAGTATTTCTTCTGCAGCGCCGAGACGGTGGTGCGTTTACCTTTGTAGTCCAGCGTCAGCGGGCCCTCGTAACTTGCCGGTGTGTCCGCGCTCTTGCGCAGGGGAAGCAGCGCCTTGAACTGCGGCGGGTTCATCACGTCGCTGGAAACATCGTGGATCGGCGGCATGGTGCGCAGCATCACGATATCGTTCACCGGCGTGTAGAGGAACGCGATGGAGCCGATGAGCGCGGTGGCGCCGTAACGCGCGGCGCGGCCGACATTGAGGAACAGCGCCAGCGCCGCCCACACAAACGAGAGCACGAACGACAATGCGCCCGCGAGCACCGCCCACGGGAAAATGCGCCACAGGCCGTTATAGGCGTCCCACAATCCCAGGCGCGTGCCCAGCGCAGCGACGCCTCCGATCGCCAAGGCAATCGCAAGCGCCGCGAAGGCCAGCTTCGCGAGGACAGGCAGGAAACGCATCCAATCCCCTGGTTACGCCGCGGCAGTCGGCAGTTGGTATTTCCCGAACTTTTCGCGCAGCGTCGTCTTTTGAATCTTTCCGGTCGCGGTGTGGGGGATCTCGTCGACGAAAACCACGTCGTCCGGCATCCACCATTTGGCGATCTTGCCGTTGAGATAGGCCAGCAATTCGTCGCGCGTCGCCTTCTGGCCGGGTTTCAACACCACGATCAGCAAGGGGCGCTCGTCCCATTTGGGATGATAGACGCCGATGACGGCGGCTTCCGCCACCGCCGGGTGGCCCACCGCGAAATTCTCGATGTCGATGGAGGAGATCCATTCGCCGCCGGATTTGATCACGTCCTTGGCGCGGTCGGTGATGGTCATATAGCCCTGCGGGCAGAGTGTGGCGACGTCGCCGGTGTCGAACCAGCCGTCGTGATCGAAGGCGGCCTTGCCCTCCCCGCCCATGTAACCTTTGGCGATGGCCGGGCCGCGCACTTTCAAGCGACCGAACGCTTTTCCGTCGCGCGGCAGTTCGCGGTTCTCGTCGTCAACGATCTTCATCTCGACGCCGAAGGGCGCGTGGCCCTGCTTGCACTTGTAATCGAGCTGCTTGTCGTAAGGCAGATGCGCGATTGCATGCTTCATCGTGCCGAGCGTGCCGAGCGGGCTCATCTCGGTCATGCCCCAGGCGTGAACCACTTGCACTCCGTATTTCTTCTCGAAGGTCTCGATCATCGAACGCGGACACGCCGAACCGCCGATCAGCACCATCTTGAGCGTAGAGAGCTTGAGATTGTTCTGTTCGAGATATTGCAGCAGCATCAGCCACACGGTCGGCACCGCCGCCGTCATGGTGACGCCCTCGCTTTCCAGCAATTCGTAGACCGAAGCGCCGTCGAGCTTCGGCCCCGGAAACACGACCTTGGCCCCCACCATCGGCGCTTCGAAGGTGATGGCCCAGGCATTGGCGTGGAACATCGGCACCACCGGGAGCACGACGTCGGTGTTGGAAAGGCCGTGCGCATCCTTCTGCGCCACGATCAGCGCGTGCAGCACGTTGGAGCGGTGACTGTAGAGCACGCCTTTCGGATTGCCCGTCGTGCCCGAGGTGTAGCAAAGCCCGCAAGCCGTGTTCTCGTCGAATTCCTTCCATTTGAATTCGGGATCGGCGTCGGCGATGAAATCCTCATAGGCCATCAGCCCCGGCAGATCGACGTCGGGCAGGTGCGCGCGGTCTGTGAGCGCGATGTAGAACTTCACCTGCTTGAGCTGCGGGGCGATCTTCACCACGAGATCGGTGAAAGTGGTGTCGAAGAACAGCGCCTGGTCCTCGGCATGGTTGGCGATATAGACGAGTTGGTCGGGGAAGAGCCGCGGATTCAGCGTGTGATAAACCGCGCCGATCCCAGCGATGCCGTACCAGGTCTCCATGTGCCGGTGACCGTTCCAGGCCAGCGTCGCCACCCGGTCGCCGAACTTGATGCCGCGGCGCTCGAGCGCGTCAGCCACCTGCCGGGAACGCCGGGCGATCTGGCGGTAATTGGTGCGGTGGATCGGCCCTTCGACCAGCCTTGTGACGACCTCCCGGTCGCCATGGTTCAGCGCCGCGTGGTCGATGATCTTGTGGACCAGCAACGGCCAGTCCTGCATCAGCCCTAACATAAGTGTTCCACCCCAGTGATTGCTCTGCCGCCATCATAGGAACGGCGGGGCCGGGCGGCAACGCGGCGTTGACGGACAGGAACCGGGGGGCGCTAAATCGGCCCAGCCCGGAAATCCAAAATTCCAGCAACCCGAAGGAATGCCATGCCCCTGACCAATTCCCAGATGCGCGACGTCAATTCCGTCCTGCATCCCTACACCAACCTCGTGAAGCTGCGCGAAACCGGCGCCACCGTGTTCGAGCGTGGCAAGGGCGTGCGCGTCTACGACGACACGGGCAAGGACTATATCGAGGCGATGGCGGGGCTGTGGTCGACCGCGCTCGGCTGGGGCGAGAACGCGCTGGCCGATGCCGCCGCCGAGCAGATGCGCAAACTCTCCTTCGGCCACCTGTTCGCGGGCAAGAGCCACGAGCCGGGGATCGCGCTGGCCGAGAAGCTGAAGGAGATCATGCCGTTCGCCGTGGGCAAGGTGTTCTTCGCGGCGTCGGGCTCCGAGGCCAACGACACGCAGATCAAGCTCTACTGGTATGCCGCCAACGCGCGCGGGCAGACGAAGAAAAAGAAAATCCTCTCGCGCCAGCGCGCCTATCATGGCGTGACCCTGGCGTCTGCGAGCCTTACCGGGCTGCCCGCCAACCACAAGAGCTTCGACCTGCCCTTCAACTTCGCGATCCATGCCGACTGCCCGCATTATTATCGCGCTTCGGAAGCGGGCGAGAGCGAGGAGCAATTCTCCAAGCGGATGGCGCAGAACCTCGACGCGCTGATCGAACGCGAAGGGGCGGACACCATCGCCGCGATGATCGTCGAACCCGTGATGGGCGCGGGCGGCGCGATGGTGCCGCCGAAGGGCTATTTCGATGCGATCTGCCGGGTGCTGTCCAAGCACGCCATTCCGCTGATCGACGACGAAGTGATCACGGGCTTCGGGCGCACGGGCGAATGGTTCGGCTGTTCGACCTACGGCTTCGAGCCGGAGAGCATGTCCATCGCCAAGGCGTTGTCGTCATCGTACTTGCCGATTTCCGCCGTGGTCCTGTCGCCGGAGATGAGCGAGATCATCGAGGAGGAATCCGGCAGGATCGGCACGTTCGGGCATGGCTTTACTTATGGCGGGCATCCGGTGTCGTGCGCGGTGGCGATCAAGGCCATCGAGATCTATCAGGAGCGCGACATCGTTGGGCATGTGCGCCATGTGGCGCCGGTCTTCGCGCGGCGGCTGAAAAAACTTCTCGACCATCCGCTGGTGGGCGATGCCGACGGCGTGGGGCTGATCGGCGCGGTCGAACTGGTGGCCGACAAGAAGACGAAAACGGCGTTCGATCCCGCCAACGCGGTGGCCGCCACCATCGGGCGGTTCTGCGAGGAAGAAGGTCTGATCGTGCGCCCGCTTCTGGGCGACCGCATCGCATTCTGTCCGCCGCTCGTCATCACCGAAGCCGAGATCGACGAGTTGTTCGATCGTTTCGACCGCGCGATGGCTAGGGGGCTGGACTGGGTAAAGGGACAGGGCTTGCTCCCCGCCTGAGCGGTAGGAAAAAGTAGGAAATCCTGCTACCATCAAGCCAGCAGGAGATTCCGCCATGGGCAAAGTCGAAAAAATCAGCGTCTCGCTTCCCACCGAAATGGTGAAGGCGGTGAACAAGGCCGTCGACAGCGGCAACTACGCCACCGTCAGCGAGGTCGTGCGCACGGCGCTGCGCATGTGGGAGCAAGAGCGGGCGGAAAGCGATCGTCTCTATAAGCAGGCCGTCGAGACGTATGGCCTCGAACGGCTTCGGCAGATGGTGCAGGAGGGGATTGCATCACTCGACAGAGGTGAAACGGTGCCGGCAGAGCAGGTGTTTGACCGATTGGCGGCCAAGTACCGCGCTATGGCCGAGGCGCAAAAACAAAAGCAGCCCAATAAAAAGGTAGCGCGGCGGTGATGCGGCTCAAATTCGGCCGCCCCGCTGAAATTGATCTCGAACAAATTGGCGACTTCATAGCGGCCCGGAATCCTGCCAGGGCCGAGTCATTCATCGGCGAACTGCGCGAGAAAGCAACAAATATCGTCAACCAGCCTCATGCCTATGCGCCTCGCAACGACCTCTCGCCCGGTTTGCGTGAAGCCATCCACAAGCCTTACCTCATTCTTTTTCGCGTGACCGACAACCACGTCGAAATCGTGCGCATCGTCCATGGCGCACGCGACCTGAAGAATCTTTCCTTCAAGTAACAACCACCAGAAACATCATTGGATTCTGTGGAATTCGCGCGCTTCTGACGCGGGCGAAATCGGAACGTTCTTTGCTTTCGGGCCTTATCTAGTAAGGGCGGATTTGCGCGAGTCCTTCGATTTTGCGCGAGCCGCGATTTGTCATTCTTCTTTTCAGGAGTTGCGCGCAATGAGCAAATTCACACTGGCCTCCCTTCCGTGGGGTGAATCGGCCCTCGAACCCGTCATCTCGGCCAAGACCATCGGTTTCCACTACGGCAAACACCACAAGGCCTATGTGGAGACGCTCAACAAGCTGGTGGTCGACACGAAATACGCCGACATGAAGTTGGAAGAGATCGTGCAAGCTACCGCTGACGCGAAGGACGGCTCGAAGGAAAAGACGATCTTCAACAATGCGGGCCAGGTTTGGAACCACGATTTCTACTGGCGCAGCCTCGCGCCGAAGTCCGGCAAGCCGTCGGGCGATCTCGCGAAAGCCATCGAACGCGATTTCGGCGACGCGGGTAAACTGATCGAACAACTCGCCGAAGCGGGAAAGACGCAATTCGGTTCGGGCTGGGCATGGCTGGTGTCGAAGGGCGGCAAGCTGTCGGTTGAAAAGACGGCCAATGCGATGAACCCGATGGCCAAGGGCACGAACTGCCTTCTGACGGTCGATGTGTGGGAACACGCCTATTATCTCGACTATCAGAACGCGCGCCCGAAATATCTCGAAGAGGTATTGGGCAAGATTCTTAACTGGAACTTCGCGTCCGAAAATCTCGACCGGGAAGACGAGCCCGTTTGCGCCGCGGCGTGATCCATGGGGCGCGCGCACGCCTTGAATAGTGCGGCGCGCGCCTTATGTTGATGGTACTATGAAAACCGTTCGCACCCTTCGCTCTTTGCTTCGCGCGGGCCGCCTCCACTCAGGCGACTAGCCCGGACGGCAGGCTTCGCCGCCGTTCCGGGACAAATCTCCTCAGATTCATTCGATGCAGCCACGGATTGCCAGCCTGAATGGCTGCTCCAATCCCGACGTGAGGTGCCGTCATGCTTCCAGCATTGCCGGAGGTTTTTATTCCAGTGTCCGAAAGGATGAAATTGAATGCGGTCGTCGAGCGCGCCAACCGCTGGGCGCATCCGGTTGCGTACTTTCTGCAGTCGGAGTTGCGGCGCGCCCGCTTTTGCAGCGTCGACGCCTTGCCGCCTGGGACGGTGGTTATGAACGGCTGGGTATCGTATTGCGTCGATTGGGAACAACCGCGCAATCTGAAACTCGTTTATCCGCGCGACTACACGGGCGCGGAAGAGCAATTGTCGCTGCTCTCTCCGCTGGGTGCTGCGCTCATCGGATTGCGCGCCGGCGATCGCATGCCGTTCCTCACACTCGACGAGACGTTTCGGCTCGTCACTGTGATGGACGCCAAACCGGATGCGCCGACCTTTGCCCATCGCGTTCACGATGGAAACGCCGCGAACGATACGGACGACCCGTTCGATTCCGGTCCACACGCCGCCTGAAAAGAGGAAGACATGAGCTATCAAGCCCAGTTGCCCGATATCGTTATTTCGGCGGAAGATCATCGCCGCCTGCAGAACATCGCCGAAGCGGCGATACAGAGCCATTCCGATGTCGCGGAATATCTGCAGGAGGAGCTCGACCGCGCAACGGTCTGCAGCACCGCTACCGATTGCGCGCCCGGCGTGAGAATGGGTTCTTACGTCGAGTTTCGTGACGACAAGACGGGCCGCGTCCGCAGCGTACAGCTTGCCTATCCGGCCGACGCCGATCCGTCGAACGGCAGAATATCGGTGCTGACGCCGATCGGCGCGGCATTGATCGGCCTTTCCGAAGGACAATCCATCGAATGGCAGACACGCAGCGGTGGGTGGAAGACACTGACAGTGTTGAAAGTGTCCGACCGCAAGAACGCGCTTGGCTATCTCGACGTCTAGCGTCGCTGGAAAAACCGCGACGTCATCACCATATCCATAGTGTCCGGCAGGCGCCGTCGGATGGCCCGTGCTCCTGCCGGATTCGCCGCGATTTTGCGGTCTGAAAAGGAGAACTGCCGTGCGCCGCCCCAACCATCTCAGCGTCCTGCCGCAGCAGATGTGGACCAACCGTTCCATCGCCGCCGTGATCGGCGTGGGGCTGATCCATCTGCTCTTCGTCTATGGATTGTTGAGCGGTCTGTCGATGCGCATCGTCCAGTCGCTGCCGAACATCGTCGACGTGCGCATTCTCGATATGGCTGAACCCCAGCCGGTGGATCTGCCGCCACCGCCCATGCCGGATCTCGTACAGCCGCAGGTGGATTTCGTGCCGCCGCCGGAAATCCGCATCACGACACCGCCGGCTGCCACACAGGCGATCACCGTCGAACAGAAGGTCGCGGAAACGCCGCGTAATGTCGCGTCGGCGACGGCACCTGGCAATTCCGTCGCGTCGTCGTTGCCCGCGCCGACGCCTGTCCGGAGCATAGACGCCACGCACACCACGCCGCCTTATCCGCCTCTGTCGCGCAGGCTCGGTGAAGAAGGCATCGTGCAGTTGAAACTCGCCGTCGGAACCAACGGCAGGGTCGAGAGCGTCGTCATCGAGAGATCGAGCGGCAGCCAGCGTCTGGACGACGCGGCGCGCGAATGGGTGGCGCATCACTGGCGCTACCATCCCGCCACGCGCGACGGCAAACCCGTTGCTTCGCAGACGCAGGTGAAGGTCGTGTTCAACCTCAAGACCTCGCGGTGAAAGCAATCGTTCACGAATTCTAAAGCGCGGACCGGCACAGTTCCCCACGGCAGGTAGCCGTGGGGTCATCATGGGGTCGGCGGGGTTCGGCAAGCGCAGTGCGGTTGCTCGGGTTGCCGCGCGTCCGGCTGTAACTCCAGCGAAGATAGCCGCACCCGCCGCGCCGCCTGCCTGGTCCGCCATTTCCCAAAGCCGCATTCCGTTCGCTTCGCTTGGAATATTGGCGCCGCTTTCGCTTGTCTTCGTGATCGAGATGAATCACGCGCCGCCCGAAGCACCCGGCACGCCGTCGCTCGACACGCTGGTCGCGCTTGGCGGCATCGGGCGCGCGCTGGTGTTCGAACATGGGCAATGGTGGCGCATCTTCACCGCCCCGTTGATGCACGGAAGCGTGTCGCATCTCGTTTCCAATGCCATCGGCCTGCTTCTGGCGGGCTGGCTGCTGGAAACGCTGATCGGGCGGGCGTGGTACACGGCGATCTTCGTTGTCGGCGCCGTCGCGGGCTCGATTGGATCGTTGCTGGGATCGGACGCCGTGGTATCCATCGGCGCGTCCGGCGCGATCATGGCGCTGCTTGCCGCCGTACTGGTGTGGTGCATTCCCTTCGAGGACCGCGCGCGCGGCAAGCGGCTTCGCCGCACGGCGGTGTGGATGTTCGTGACCGCGCTGCTTCCCGCCGCCGACGGTCATGTCGATCTTGGCGCGCATCTGGGCGGCGCGGTCGCCGGCGGAATCCTCGGATTCCTGTTGCAGATCTTCTGGCCCGAAACGGAAGAGCGGCCCGGCCACACGCAACTCGCCGCGTATATTTCGGCTGCGGGTCTTGCGCTGTCGGCGTTGTCCTTTGCGCTTACCGCCGTGTTTCCCACGCCGAAAGTCGGACAGGAGATCCAGTTCAAGCTGATCCCGCCGTCCGAGATGCCGCATAGCACCGAGGAAGGGATCGAACGTTCCGCCGATCTTGTGCGGCGCTTTCCCGACGATCCGCGCGGACATCTGCTGCACGCGATGTCCTATCTGCGCCTGCGCCAGATCACCGACGCACAATCCGAAATCCGCATCGCGATGGCCAGGAGCGATCAGCCGGGTATCCGCGATCTTCCCGATTTCCGCATTTCATTGCGCCTGATGCTGGCAGTCACCATGTCGGTGCAGGACCGCGTGGGCGATGCCAGGGCCGTTCTCAAGCCCGGCGATTGCGAGCGTGCCGCCGACCCTTCCGCAGCCGGCCTGACGCCGGCTTACCGGCAGCTCCGCGACACAAAAATCTGCCCCTGAACCCGGTATTTCCTTTCGCGCCCGCGATGTTATGAGTCTTCCCGGACAGCCATCGGGAGAGAAGCATGAGCGCGTTGCAGGTCGAGGCCCCTGAGTGGATGACGGAAGACCTCCGCATCTTCGAAGACGGCGTGGCGAAATTCATGGAGCGCGAAGTCGCGCCCAACCAGGAACGCTACATCAAGCAGCAGGGCGTGGATCGCGCGCTGTGGAAGAAGGCGGGCGAATACGGGCTGCTTTGTGCCTCGATGCCGGAAGAATATGGCGGCGCGGGCGGCACGTTTGCGCATGAAGCCGTCATCATCGACCAGTTGGGCAAGAAGGCGGGCGACGGCTGGGGCATCACGCTGCACAACGCGATCGTCGCGCCCTATATCCTGCATTACGGCAGCGAGGAGCAGAAGAAACGCTGGCTGCCCAGGCTTGCGAGCGGCGAACTCGTCGGGGCCATTGCGATGACCGAACCGGGCACGGGCTCCGACCTGCAAAATATCAAGACCAATGCGAAACGCGACGGCAACCATTATGTGCTGAACGGTTCGAAGACCTTCATCACCAATGGCGGCACCGCGAACCTCATCATCGTGGTGAGCAAGACCGACCCCGCCAAGGGCGCGAAGGGAACGTCGCTGATCGTGGTGGAGACCGACGAGGTGGAGGGTTTTCGCCGCGGACGCGTGCTGGAAAAACTGGGCCAGAAGGCGAACGACACCGCCGAGCTTTTCTTCGACGACGTGCGCGTGCCGACCTCGAACCTCATCGGCATCGATGAGGGCATGGGGTTCGTTCAACTCATGCAGCAGCTTCCGCAGGAACGCCTGATCATCGCGGCGCAAGGGTTGGCGGTGATCGAGCGCGCGCTCGAAGTGACGAGCGCCTACGTGAAAGAGCGCAAAGCCTTCGGCAAGCAGCTGATCGAATTCCAGAACACCCAGTTCAAGCTTGCCGAATGCAAGACCGAAGCGACGGTCGCCAAGGTGTTCGTCAACCACTGCATCGCCGTGCATCTGGAAGGCAAGCTGGACGCGACGCTGGCATCGATGGCCAAGCTCTGGCTCACCGACACGCAATGCAAGATCGTGGACGAATGCCTGCAACTTCACGGCGGCTACGGTTACATGAACGAATATCCCATCGCGCGCATGTATGCCGACAGCCGCGTGCAGAAGATCTATGGCGGCACCAACGAGATCATGAAGCTTCTGATCGCGCGGAGTTTGTGACGGCGGGTATCCTCCATCGCCAAAGGCACGCCGCCACCAGCGCGAGCATCAGATAGACATAGCCGAAATCGTCGCCGAGACCGGAGACATCCTTCGGGATCAGCATCGGCGCGTCGACCAGCGCGTGAACGCCCACCGCGATCAGCAGATTGCCGGTGAAGAGATAGACCGTCGCGAGCGCGACACCGGCAAGGAACAATTCCGGCATCGTTCCGAGGATGGCGGACCATGAAAGACCCATGTTGAGCAGCAGGCCGATATGTATGGAAGCGAACACCGCTTGCGCGAGGATCACGCCAAGCACCAGCGCCCTTCCCCGTCCAAGCCGCTCGAACAGCAGTGCGAGTTGGACCGTCAGAAAACCGCGATAGACGATTTCTTCGTAGAGCGCATTGCCGAAGATCTGCGCGATCCATTGGCCGATCGGTCCCAGCGGCCGCGTCCATTGCGCGTCGAAGCCGAAATGTCCGCTCTGCGCCACCGCCTCGCCAAGGTTCACGACGGCCCACAATGCGAGCGCCCATATGATTGCGGCGGGAAGATCGCGCGCTCGCAAGCCCACATCGCGTGGGCGGAGTCGCCCCAGCAAGAACAGCAGGCCGCCCACCACCAGCGGCAGCAGAATGGCGTAGCCGACCAACGTCGCGTTCAGAAGCCCGCGCGTCACGAGCTGCAATGCCTTGATCCAACCCTGATGGAACACAACCAGATTGAACAGGAGCGTCAGCGGATATTGCGCCAGAACCACAAGCGCGATCAGCCAGACCGGCGTGCGGCGAACCGACCATATTCCGGAATTCGGGAAGCTGTTGCGCGGCAGCGGTTGCAAGCTACACTGGCCTTGAAACGCTATCGGAAAGACGATCATGAGCTATAAAGAAATTATCTATGACGTGAAAGATCAAATCCTCACCATCACGCTGAACCGTCCCGAAAAATTGAATGCCTTCACCGGCACGATGATGAACGAGCTGGTCGATGCGTTCGGCCGTGCGGACAAAGACGATAACGTGCGCGCCATCGTGGTGACCGGCGCAGGCCGTGCGTTTTGCGCGGGCGCCGATTTGTCGGCAGGCGCGGATACGTTCGATTCCCAGAAGCGCACCGACCGCCCCGAACGCATGCGCCCCACAGGGTCCGATATCGACTGGAGCGCAGATTATGTGCGCGACGGCGGCGGGCGCGTGACGCTTGCGATCTTCAACTGCCTGAAGCCCGTCATCGCGGCGGTGAATGGACCGGCCGTCGGAATCGGCGCGACGATGCAGCTTGCGATGGACATCCGCATCGCGAGCGAAAGTGCGCGTTTCGGTTTTGTGTTCTCGCGGCGCGGCATCGTGCCGGAAGCCTGTTCGAGCTGGTTCCTTCCCAAGATCGTCGGCATTTCGCAGGCGCTCGAGTGGTGCTTTTCCGGCCGCGTGTTCGACGCGAAGGAAGCACTTGCGGGGCGTCTGGTGAAAGAGATCGTGCCGCCGGATCAATTGCTGGCGCGCGCCTATGAGATTGCCGCCGAAATCCGCGACAACACAGCGCCGGTGTCGGTCGCGCTCATCCGTCAGATGATGTGGCGTCTGTCCGCCACGGATCACCCGATGGAAGCGCACAAGATCGATTCACGCGGCATCTATTCGCGAGGGGCCTCGGCGGATGTGCGCGAAGGCGTCGTGGCGTTCCTCGAAAAGCGCAAGGCGAACTTTCCGCAGGTTGTCACCAAGGACATGCCGCCCTATTTTCCGTGGTGGGAAGAGCGCGCCTACGAATAGTTCAGGAGCGGCGGAACAATGCCGCCAGGAATTGCCATACGCGGCGGATCGGCAGGGACGGATAAGCTTTCGTCTCTGCGTCGCCTTCGTAGTGGCTCACAACCAGATGGCCCAACATCGCCTTCAACCTCGCACTGCCCAATTTTGCACACAGGGCACATGAACCGTACACGGAAGATATTGCGCTTTTGCGACCATCCTCCGTGTGCGGATTTTAGCACAAAAGGTTAACGGCGCATTAACTTTCGCGAGGGCTAGTGGATGGGGCCGCCGGACGGCATCTGGTTCTGCTGGCTGCCGCGCTGCTGGGTGTAGCCGCTGCGGCAGGCGGAAAAGCCCGAATGCCAGCCGCTGCGATAGGGTTTGCTGGTGTTGAACAGGGCCTCGTCGCGGTCGCCGTCGCCGCGGCGATAATCGGTATTCTGGGCGTTGGCGGCGGCGCAGCCATCACTGTAGCCGCTCTGGTAATTGGGATCCTTCTGCATCGCCTTTTCCTTGCTTGAAAGGAAAATACCGCAGCCCGAAAGCGCGAGGGCGGCAGCCAGCAGGGGCGGAAGGAAAAAGCGCTTCATGGCGTGAGCTTTATCGTTTTGACACAGAACCTTCAATGTCCGCCGCCAACAGCTTAACCGGGACTTAATGGGGTTCCGTGAAACTCGCCCGCGTATCGGGAAGACCCGAACGGGGTGTTGCATGGCTGGCCGGGCGGACATCAAGAAAGCGCGCGTATTGCTCGTGTGCGGACGCGCCCATGCGGTGCAGGTGCTGCGCACCACCTTCGGCATGCTCAATCTCAAAAGCGTGGTGGTGATGCCGACCGCCGCATCCGCCCTGGAAGCACTGCGCGGACATCCCTTTACCGCCGTTTTCTGCGACAGTGCGATCGAAGATGTGGATGGCGTGCCCTTTGCGCTGGCGGCGCGGCGGCTGCCGGGACTCCTCAACCCGATGATCCCGATCTTCACCTTGGCGTCGTTTCCGAGCCGTGCCGATGTCGAGCGCGCGCGCGACCAGGGCGTCACCGATGTGCTGGCCCAACCGGTCAGCGCCGCGATCATCGTGCGCAAATTGCGCACCGCCTTGGCCCATCCGCGCCCGTTCATCGCGGCGCCGGATTTCTTCGGCCCCGACCGGCGCACGCGGGCATCCAAAACATATTTCGATGCCGATCGCCGCTCTCGCCAACCCAAGAAAATCGTCTATCCGGCGCCAAACTCCCCCGCCCGCTAAGTTTTTTGGCGGATTTCCGCGGTTTGCCCAGGAATTCGATTCAAATTTGAATCGATCAAGAACCAAATCGGCAGATCGGCATTTCCCTTTTGAGCGGGAACTCCGCCGACCGGCCTTAATATCTACAAATTTAATCGATCATTTCAGATCGCGGCAAAGCGGGGGCGCTTAAGGTCCACTAAGCGAGGTGGAAGTGATTCTCAGGGCGGCCATAGTTTTTGCGGGCGTTTTGCTGCTGATCCCGCATGAATCGGGAAAGGCGGGCGAAGCCGCGCCTGCCTCGGGCGTGCTCGTGGCGCTGCAATCGGCCGTGCTCGACGACATCGCGAAAGTCCGCTCCGACATCGCCGAAAGCCAGGCCGAGCGCGGCGGGAGCCTGTTGGACCGGATTTGACAGGAAAGTTCCCGCCGCTCTCAATGCGCGGGCCATGACAGAAACATTCGATCCCAAAGACCATCGCGTCGTTTCCTTGCGGTCTTTCCGCGAGCTGAAAGTGGGCGAGATCTTCCGCAATCCATCGCGCACGCTGGGCGACGGCAATTTCACCGCGTTCCAGACGGTGAGCCTCGACAATCATCCGATCCATTACGACGTCGAATATTGCAGGGCGCTGGGCCACCCTGCCCCGCTGGCACACGGGCTTCAGGTGCTGGCGTTCACCGCGGCGGGCGCGGGGCTTTTTCCCCATGTCATCGGCGAAAGCCTGATCGGCTTCATCGAGGTCAATGCGAAATTCCTCAAAGCGGTCTATCCCGGCGACACGCTGCATCCCGCGCTTGAGATCGTCGAACTCATTCCACAGCGCACGACGGGCATCGTGGTGATGCGCGCGACGGTCCACAATCAGAAGCGCGAACTCGTGCTGGATGGCGTGCACAAATATCTGCTCAGGCTCTGATCTCATCGCGCCGCCCGCTCCGCCGACGGACGGGGAAAGACGAAACGCTGATAGATGTAGCCGATCCCGATCATCGTCAGTCCCAATCCCAGGAATGACGCCACGCGATAGAGGCCGGTGAGGCCGGACATATCGGACAGGAACACCTTGGACACCGTGACGATCAGCACGCCGAGAGACGCATAGCGCAACTGAGATTTGCCGAACGTGATGCCGAGCGCGAGCAGTGCGACTGCGTAGATCATCCATACCACGGAATAGGCATAGATTTCTGCATCGCTGCTGCGCGACACGTCCAGCCGCGGTCCCTGGAACGCATGCATGGTCTCAAGCGAAATGTAAGCAAAGGTCAGAACAAATCCTGCGCCCGCCGCATAGTCCGCGAATTTCGCCAACTTCGTTTTGACGAGCGCAAACGATATTCCGAATGCGAACGCTGCAGGCACCGCATAGGCGAGCAACAGAATGTTGAAGATGGGCATGGTTCCCACAAAGGACCGCCACAACATCGGATTGAACGCCAGCAGTTGCAGCACGAAAACCTGAAGCGTAGCCAATCCGATGAGAGCCATGCCGGCATAGAGTGCTACTTCGCGGCCGGTTTTGCGATGATACACGGCCAGCGCAGCACCGATGCCGAGCCAGGAGATCGACTGCAGGCTTTGTTCGAGGAGTTCGTATCTCGGGGTTGCGAGCGAGCCCGTCACGAACAGTCTGATCTCCAGCGAGACCAGAAGCACGCAGAAGACAAAACCTGCGGCTTCGAGGAATGACGCCAGCCATTCGCCGTCGAGCGGCCGGAAGATGCGCGCCGCCCACAGGAACGAAATCGCGGGAATGCCATAACCGTAGATCACCCAGCTTGTGGCAGGGCCGCTGTCCAGCGGGTAATTCAGGATGTTGTAGTTAAACACCAATCGCAGCAGCACGGTGAAAACAAGAATGGCCGCCATGATCTGCAGCGATCGGCTGCGTACGCGCGTGTGGATCAATGCGAGCGCCGGGACTTGCAACGAAAGCGCCACGGTCAACCACGCTTGGCGCACGCTCATGGCGGCGGCAAGGCTGACAAGCGCGACAACGGCGGCGGCATAGAATGCGAGCGTGATTTCCAGACCGCGCGCCGCGCGATAGCGTTCGACCCGTCCCGCAGCGATCAAAGCCATTACTGCAAGCGCCAACGCCAGCAAGGCCCATGAAATATCCACTCCGAACGCATTCACGCGATAATAGGCGTTGACAAGAAGCAGGACAGGCATGGCTGCCGATACGCCCGCCCACAATGCGGGCCGATGCGAACCCCATAGCGCGCCGAAACCGAAAATCCCGAACAAGGCGCCGAACACGATATTGACGACGGCGAAATATTGCAGCTTGGCCGGCATCCAGGACGTATCGCGAAACGCGGAATGCACGACAGCGATTTCCGGAACCGGCATGGATATGACGACAAGCAGAGCAAGGAGCGCGGCCACCACGCAGAGGCTGACGAGGATGGCATAACGCCTTGCCATGACGAGATAGAGCATCGCCGTGAGGGCGACGAAAATCATTCCGGCTGCATTGTAGTCCGCGGCTTCCACGACGATGTAGAGCACTACGGCGATCGTGCACGCAGCGACCCAGACCACCCATTCCGGCATCCGGAAACCCTGGAATTCATCTGTCCAGTTCGCCTGCGTTTCGGGTTCGGGCATTCCGCGGCGCAGCGCGAAGAACGCGCTGACACTCAGCAACAGATAAACGCCAAGCGGCGGCACGTCGGCTGCATGTGTGGGCGTGTCGAGAAGCCAAAGGAACGGCCACGCCGCAGCGCCAGCGAGCGTGGCGAAGGCAAAGGTCCACCACGATCTGTAGCGCGCCACTGCAAGACATGCCGCTTCGACCACCAGAAGATAAGCAAACAGAGACCACGCGGAGGGATTGGGCGTATCGATCATCGCCGGCGCCGCGAAAGCGCCGAACAATCCCATGAAGGCAACGAAGCGTCCGTGCAGCAGCGAGAGCGCGATGCCCAGAAGCGCTACGAGAGCCAGCCCCATGAACGCCGCAAGCGGCGACAGCAGATTGTAGAGCGCATAGGCAGCATAAATGCTGACGAACGCCGTGAAGAGACCGGCTGCCGTTAGCGAAGGCGGTACCTGATTGGTGCGCACGGCAGCGATGGCGCGTTGCAGAGGCCTGCGGCGCAACCATTCGCCTGCCAGAGCAAGTGCGATACCGCCAAGGAAGCCGAGCGTGACGCGGGCAACCGGTCCGAGGAAACCGTGATCGATCGCATAGCGAACGAAGAATGTGCCTGCGAGCGCGATGGCAAGCGCGCCGAGCCATACGAGCCAACGCGACGTGAAGGCTTCTTCGAGATTTCTCCCTCTTGCGGGCGCTTTTTTTGGTGGCGGAGGTGGTGGTGGCGCGGCGGGCCTGGCAACGACCTCGCCCGGCACGGTGGCCTTTGCCATTTGCGGGACGGTGGCGGGCGCTGCCACGACAGGCTCCGGGGTGGGCGGCGCGCTTGTTTCTTCCGGCAAGCCGAGTTGCTTGCGCAGCGCCTGCAGATTGGCGCTCATCGCGGCGAGCTGGTTGGACAGATCGCGGATCGTGCGCAAGGCCGCCGCCAGATTGCGCTCGCACGCTTTGGCGTTGGAATAGGCTAAAACGGCGATGATGAGCGCGACGAATGCAAAGAGGGCAGTCATATCAACCGCTCAATCGCTGAATGTTTTCGAAGAAAATAAGCAGCCTCCGCAAAAACAAAGTTTTTACTGGCGCACTATTCGAATCTCGCCAGTTTATCTTTTGCCGGTTGGCGGGCAAGCCTGCTCTCACGCTCATCGCGCCGCCATCTCGGGCATCATCGAAGTCCAGCTTCGCATTTTCGACTGCGGCGGCGCGGTGATGCCGAGGCCGTAATGCTCGCCCAAGCGGTCGAGCGCGATCTGCAGCACCACCTTGGCGGAACGTTGCGGCCAGCCAAGCTCCTGTTCGATGCCTTCGAGCCGCATGAGGTGGCAGCAGACGCCGAACAGAATATCCGACAATCCCGGCCCCACCGCCTTCATCGCGAGCGTGAAACGCTGCTTGGCCGCCAGCACCATGTCGGAGAATTCGGCCGGCGAGCGCGAGCTTGCGAGCACCACCGGCGCATCGAGATCGACGCCGAGACGCGGCGCGAGCCGCGCCAGGGTGAAATCGCGGCGCAGGCGATCACCCGCCTCGTATTGCATCGCGTTGATCATGCCGCGATGCCGGAGCCACGCGATGGGCGATTCCGCTTCGTTGATCTCGACCTCGCGTTCCAAACCGTTGGGATCGAGCACCTTGCGCCGCGTGACGGCGCGGTGTTGCGCGGCAAACGGCGAGGCACCTTCGCATTCGGCGCGCTTGAGCCAGCCCAGCCCCACATCGCTCAAGGCAAAACCGTTCTCGGCCGAACCCTTCAGCCAGTCGCGCGCGGCAAAGGCTTCCACCGTGCGGCGTTCGACCTTCATCGCGTTGCGCATCGCACCCGTTCTGGTCACCGCGAAACGCGCCGCATCGCAGGCCACCAACCGCTTGCCGCTTGCGAGCTTGCGCAGCACGCGCCGCGCCTCGCGCATCACTTCCTGTTCGCCCACGCTCATGGCGTCACCCCCGCCGCCTTGCGCAACTGGAATTCGAGCCTCTCCACCGAATGGTCGTATTGCGGATCGTCGCGCCAACGCTCCACCTGACGGCAGGCATGGAACACCGTGGCGGGACTGCGCCCCGTCTCGGCCGCGAGTTCCCGCAAGCCGATGCCGAACACCACGCGCGCCAGATAGGTCGCAAGCTGGCGCGCCTTCTGCGCTTCGAGCCGGCGCGTGCGGCTGCGCATCTCCGTCATCGGCAATCCGCAACTGGCCGCCACCACGGCATGAGCCAGCCAGATGTTCTTTCCCCCAACCCTTTTCTTTCTTGGTACCCCAACGCGTTTCATGTCGTCCCCTTTGTGAGCCAAAACCGCAGCCTCCAACTGCGTGGGACAGTTATCCCAATTATATACTTGCCTCCACAAGAGCACGATATAGTATCCCCCTGACAGGCCGACATTTTCAGCGATTTGCAGCCCAGAGGCTTAAGGAATATTGTCCAAAGATGTCCGCCCTAGAGATTTTGGAACCTCAATGCGCCCCCTCGAAGGAGACACGATGGGAGTGCGAATGCATTCTCATGCAATACAAGGCCGGGGACGGCACAGCGGAAGCTACTTTGAAGAAGATACTCGACGCTTTAGAGAATGACCCCGCGCCATCATCTCGACAAAGTAGGATCCCGCGCTCACCCTTTTAGGGATGGCCCCTAGCTTCTCGCTGAAGTCGAGCAGCTTTCCCGAAAACTCATCGGTCCTTTTAGCAAGGTCGGAGAGCGCGGTCGCTGGCAAGGGATTGTCCGGGTTTCGCTCATATTGAGCCCCGATCATCAGTTCGTCGGCTTTGATCTTTTCTTCTTTTTTATCGATTGGCCAGATACGCTTCGGGCCGACCATGCCCCAACTACCATGGACAACGTGATTTCTTTCTGAGATTAGCGCACTCAACTCAGAGCAAATTTCCATGGCGTGCTCGAGTCCGTCGCCCTCGACCATATACAGCTTTGCGAGATACTTCATCGTCTCGCATTTGTTGTTCAACATCCTGCCATCAAACAAATAGCCGTAGGCTTGTGCATCTATTTGGTTCAGCAGCAGCATGATGATACTGTCGAGCCGACGCTCGATGAGCCCAAACATAGTGACAATGCGCCCAATGTCGGCAAATTGTTCGGTGGTCAAGGGAATACGCATATGCGTTCCAAAACCGCCCTGAATGAGGCTTCTAAGAAGCGTGTCGGTAATTTCTGGTGAAGAAGAGGCTTTGGTCATGTCAGCTTCCCCCCGAAAGAAGTCAAACGATAACTACGGCGATGACGAAGCGCGGCGGCGGTTTGAAAAAGCATTGCGTGCTGCCGTCAACACGTCCCCGAAGCCGCTCAAGGGCATTCCAAAGAAGCGGCGAAAATCCCGCGACAGGTAGCGGTGCATTGTTGCGCGAGACTGCAATATTATTGTCGCGGACATGGAGACTATCGCGTTAGTTAATGCCGCCCTTGCTCCGTTCATAGGTCCGCAAAGCAAACTCAATGCGCGTCTTGGCATCGACATTACGGCCCAGCGAGGTGGCCCACGCAAGAAGCTCATCCGGATCAATGACGATCTTAACCACGGGCAACCCTTCGGCCCGCAGAGTGTCGAATTGTTTTTGCGCCAACTTGCGCCACTCCTTGAAAGTGTCGGGAAAGTTCTGTTTGTCCACGCTGATTTCGACGATGCGGGCATACGTATCTGGACGCCACCAGCTCATTGGCGCGGCTTCTACGTGTGATTGCTCCACTAGTTGTTCCTTCACTGAGTCGCATCTTGAAGGATAAGCTGAGTCGGGAGGGGTTCTAGGACTCCTCCCGCTCTAGCGATAGCGCCAGCATTTCTATGCGTTCATGGCGACGGAATACGGTCTCCTTCACCGCCATAAATCTGGGATTGTCGGCCAGCGTGGAGAGCGCGGGCGGCTTGCGCCATCCGAACTTCTCGCGCCAGCGCAGAAAGCGTGCGGCCTGAAACTTAAACTCAGGCTTGGTAAGTCCGCCGATAGGTCAGGCGCTTCCCGATGGAGCCCCTCAAGGCTTCCTTGGTGCGGGCTTCGTCGCCATAGCCGAGCGCAATGCGGTGGTTATAACGGAAGTCAAATTCGGCTAGATAGCGGTGCAGGTGTTTCTCGCTGCAATGCTGGTATACACCGCGCATCCCGCGCTTGAAGATGCTGAAATAACCTTCCGCCGAATTGGTGTGCACATCGCCACGGGTATATTCCTTGGCGGTGTGGTTGACCGTTTCGTGATCCGCAAAGAATAGGTCCGCGCCAGTGTAGAGGCGGCTTTCATCGGTATGCAGACGGCTTTCGCGGGCGATGTTCTCTTTCACGATGCGGGAGACCGTCGCCTTATCGGCGCGTTTGACATGAAACGAACGCACGCGGCCACCGCGCTCCACCAGCGAAACGATGGCGCGTTTGTTTGATGGGCCAGACTTGCCGCCCTTCGTGTAGCGGAGCCCCTTGCGGCTGGGAGCGGTGCGCTTCTTGGCGCTCTCGACGCCACCGAAATATGTCTCATCGGCTTCCACGATCTTGCCAGCACCCCCCATGGGAGGCAGATCAAGTCCGCCATCGCGCATCGACTCCATGATGCGGTGATGCATGAACCAAGCGGTTTTATAGGTGACGCCAAGCGCGCGGTGTAATTGGTGCGCGCTCATGCCCTTCTTGCTTGAGCATTCGAGATAGAAGGCCAACATCCATTTGTTAAGCGGGACGTGGCTGGACTCCATCACTGTGCCGGTGGTCACCGTGTAGTCCTTACGGCATTCGGGATTGCCGCAGCGATAGCGGCCCGCACGCTTGGTCGAATAACGGCGCTCCGTCTCGCCGCACCAGCCGCAAACCGGCCCGTTCGGCCAGCGGATTGCCTCTAAAAAGGCCCTCGCGGCCTCGGCATCCTGAAAGTGTGGTTCGCTGAAGCTCATGGCCTATCCCCTGTCTGAGACCATGACATAGGGATGGTATGCTGTGGTGTCAAGTATATAATCAGGACAGTTATCCTACAGATTTTGAGGTGTTCGATAGCGAATCTGAAAAAAAGCGCAGGAATTTCGATTCGCGCACTGGTAGAACATGGTTAACTATATGAATCTATTGTACAAACAACGCATAAGAAATTTTTCAAGTCCTCTACTTAAACTAGGACTTCTGGCGTCATTTTATTGCGCATGGGACTTTTATCGCAACGCAATATAATTGTGCGGAGCAACCCGGAGGGGCCGGCTTTTCCGGCCCGGCGAGATCAGGCGCCGGGTAGTTCGAGCATCGCGGTGAAGCCGTGGCCGGGCACGCTTTCGACCACCAGCGAGCCGCCATGCAGTTCGGCGAGCGATTTGGCCAGCGTGAGGCCGAGGCCCGCGCCGCCCTGATGATCCGACGTGCTGCGGCCCACCTGTTCGAACGGTTCGAGGATGCGTTCGAGATCTTCCGGTTCGACACCGGGCCCATTGTCCGACACCACGAAACGCACGCGCGGGCCCGCGCGGTTGACCATCAGGTCCACCTTGCCGCCCGCTTGCGTGAAGTTGATCGCGTTGTCGAGCAATTGGGCGAGCATGCCGCGCAACGCATTCTCGTCGGCGTCAACGATCACGCCCGAGACGCAGGCGTTTGCGTTTATCGCGATGGATTTGGCTTGCGCGCGTTCGGCGAAATTCGCCTGCACATCCTGCATGGTGAGTTTCGCGTCGAGCCGTTCGCGCCGCAGATCGTAACGCCCGCCCGCGATGCGCGTGAGATCGAGGATCTGATTAAGCAGCCTCAAAAGACTGAGCCCGCCGGTATGGATCAGATCGGCATATTCCACGACCTGCAGCGGCGACCAGTTCGCGCCCGGCGTGCGCAACAGATCGGCGAAACCGATGATGGCGTTGAGCGGCGTTTTCAATTCGTGACTCATGGTGCGCATGAGCGCGGTCTTGGCGGTGCCCGCTTCCGCCTTCACCGCGCCCAGCTGGCGCGTCACGTCTTCGAGATAGCTTGCCTGCCGGACCGATTCCGCGCGCAGGCTGGCGAGCGCATGTTGTGTGCGTTTCAGCGCCTGGATCTGTTCGTCGAGCGCCGCTTCGGTGCGCCGGTTGTCGGTCACATCGGTGAAGACGACGGCGCGTCCGCCGTCGCGCGTGGCGCGGTCGCGCACCAGATAGCTCGTGCCCGATTTGGTCTGCAGCGTATAGGCGGCGGTCGGCACGCGGCGCATGGCGGTGCGCTGGGCGACGAAATCGATGTCGGCGTCGATCACGAACTGGTCGCTTTCCACCGCACGCCGCACGATGTCGGCGAAGAACAGGCCCTTCAACTGATCGGGCGAGGTCAGGCCCACCATCTTCGCATAACCGTCATTGCACATGACGAGCTTGTCGGCCTTGTCGTAGAAGGCCACCGCATCGGACGAAAGCTCGGTCACGTCCTCGAAGCGCATCAGGTCGTGACGCGCCTGCGTGACGTCGGTCCACAGCGCGATCCAGCCGCCGCTTTTGGTCCGGCGCGCCTTGATTTCGATGATGCGCCCGTCGGAAAGCGCAACGTCCATCGGACGGAATTCGCCGACGCGGAATTGGGCCTGGCGCCTTGCGATGAACGTCGCAAGGCCCGGAAGAAGTGCGGCCGGCGCGATTTCGCCGCCCTCGACTTCTCGGCGGATCAGATCTTCGTACTTCGCCCCGATCAGCGTTTCGCGATCGGGCATCGAGCGGAAGAGATAATTGAAGTGCCGGTTGGCATAGACGAGCCGCATGTCGGCGTCGAACACGGTCAGCGCAACACGCAGCGCGTCCAGCGCTTCGGGCAGGAAAGCCGATTCGGGCACCTCCGATTCGGGTGCATGCATGATCGGTGAGAGTTTCACGGGCCCCGGCCGCAATCCGACACAACCGCAATTTGCGCTCGGCAAGCTTAGGGAATCGTTGCAAAACAAGGCGGAACACTGGGCATTTTACCTTGGTTACCGGGAGGTAAATTTGACCGGAGCATTATGTTGAATAGTTCGGAAAGAAATTCCGCCGGATTCAACCTTCGTTAAGCATGACCCTTGAGGATGCGTTAGGAAGTGCGAAACCGAGACGGGTGATGAAGAACCTCATCGGCATCGGCAACTGGGTTGCCGCGAAGGACCGGTTCTCGAAAGAAGAATGGGCGCAGCGCAGCCGATTCTTCTCGATCCAGACGGCCAAGGCCGGATTGGGCGCATTGCTTGCGCTCGCCTTCGTGGGTCTGGTGGGGCGGCCCGACGCCGCCGAGGGCGTGGCCGTGATCGGCCTGTTCGCGCCGGGCGTTCTGGCGGCGCTGGCCTTCACCGATATCGCGGTCGAAGAACTGGAATGGGCGGCGCTTGCGATCTTCGCAGCACTTATCGGTTATCTCGCTGCCCTGACCGGCGGACTCAATTCGCCCCTGATGGTCTGGTTCGTGCTCGTTCCCGCCGAAGCAGCGCTGGCCGGCGGACGCCCCGCCGTGTTGCGTGCCGGCCTGGCGGCCGGTGTGGCGCTTGTTCTCGTCACCGCGATGCAGGCTTTGGGCGCGCTTCCCGATTCCCGCTTGCCGCTTCCGGCGTGGCAGCTTTATGCGGCTTCCATTCTTGCCGCCGTCGTGCAGGCGGCTTTCGTCGCCGCCGCCGCGCAAGACCGCCAGCGTGAATCCGATCGCGCGCTCGCGGAGAATGCGCAGATGTATCGCTTCCTCGCCGACAACGCGATGGACCTCATCACCCGTCACGCGCCCGACGGCACGATCCGTTACGCGAGCCCCGCGGCGATGGCGCTTCTGGGTCTGGAGCCGGAGTCCCTTGTGGGTCGTGCGCCCATTGCACTGGTGCACCCTGACGATCTGAAATCGATGCAATCGGTGTTCGTGCGTGCGAGTTATTTCGGACGTGCCGCCTCCGCCGAAATCCGCCTGCGCCGCAAGAATGGCACCTATATCTGGACGGAAATCCGCTGCCGCCCGGCGACGCGGGCCGACGGCAAGAACAACATGGTCGCCATCACCCGCGACATCTCCGAACGCAAGGCCAACGATCTGGCGCTGATCGAAGCGCGCGACATGGCCGAAGCCGCCAACCGTTCCAAGTCGCGGTTCCTGGCCAATATGAGCCACGAGCTGCGCACGCCGCTCAACGCCATCATCGGGTTCTCCGAAGTGATGACGCATGAGATGTTCGGCAATCTCGGTTCTCCACGTTACGTCGAATATGCGCGCCTGATCCATGAATCGGGCGGGCACCTGCTCGAACTCATCAACGGGGTGCTCGACATGTCGAAGATCGAGGCGGGCAAGTTCGAGATCACCGAAGAGGTGTTCGATTTCTCCAGCATTGCGCGCGAGGCGTTGCGTTTCGTGAAAATGCCGGCCGAACGCAAGGGCGTGATTCTGAAAGCCGCCATCGCTCAGAGCGCGGCCACGATGCAGGCGGACCGGCGCGCCATCAAGCAAATCCTCATCAACCTGCTTTCCAACGGGATCAAGTTCACGCCCAAGGGCGGCGAGGTGCGCGTCACCGCCGTGCGCCGCGACGGCGGCATCGAAATCGCGGTGGCAGATACCGGCGTCGGCATTTCGCAGGGCGACGTGGAGCGTCTGGGCCAGCCTTTCGAGCAGGTGGAAAACGAACATGTCCGCAGCCAGGAAGGCACGGGGTTGGGGCTTGCGCTGGTGCGCGCGCTCGCCTCCATGCATGGCGGCGAAGCGATCATCGAATCCACGCTCGGCGAAGGCACCATCGTGCGCGTGCGCCTGCCGCATGCGATCCCGCCGCAGATGCCGGAACGCACCGAGCCGGTGATGCCCGACGCGGCCGCGATTGCCGCCGCCAAATCCTCGGAACTGCGCGGGGCGGCTTAACGCTCGTAGAGCCGCACGTTCGATGTTAATGTTCGCCCGGAACACGCAAGGTATCCCATGGCGAACAAATACTCCGACGAGGAATTGCGGAGTCTGGTGAAAACTCCGGGCTGGAAGGATGCGCATGGCGCATCCGGCACGCTGGAAGACGTTTTGAAAGCGAGCCACGAACGCAAGCAGAGCGGCGAGAAGGCCAGCCTGATCCAGCAGATCGAAAACGAAGTCGAACTCGACATGCTGCAGATCGAGAAGCTGTGGCGCTATCTGGGCCTGCCGGTTTGATCCGACCGTGATGGTTCCCCGTCTCAAAGCCGGTATCTTCGTGCGCGCGCTCATCCGGCGGGCGGAGGTGGCTGGCGCGTCGGCTTATGTCGTGAAGAAGGGGTCCGAGGAAGCGGGCGCTGTGTTCCTGAAGGTCGCCCGGCTTGACGGCACCTCCAACGTGCTGATGCAGGCGCGACGGGGCGAGGGCGATCTCGTCTGGATGAAGGCGCTGTCGGACGCGAGCGAAGATGCCGCGCGGACCTATTTCGACAAGCAGAAGAAATTCGATCCCGACATCTGGATCGTCGAGATCGAAGACCGCCAGGGACGCGCCTTCGTGGACGAACCGATCGTTTGAAGCGTTCTTATTCTGCCGCCTTCAGCATCTTGGCGGCTTCGCCGGCGGCTTTCTGAGCGGCCGCGAAATCGGTGGCGGCGATGCCTTCGCGCACTTTGGCGGCGGCGGCTTCAAGCGCTTCCTTCTTGGCGGCACCGGTGGTGTCCGGGATCGCGCCGCTGCCGGCTTGTGCGCACGGATTCATCTGTTTCGCATCGAAGCCTTGTCCGGCGGGACCGACCAGGCAGTTCAGCGTGTGGTGCAGATGGATGTGCACGCCTTCGATCTTGGTGGAGGCGGCAGCGAGGCCCGCATGCGTTTGCGCGTTCACCACTTCGGATGCGGCATCCGCGAAAGCCCGCTGCAACACCGGCGGCACCGCCATGATTACGGCACCGAGAACGAAGGGAATGCTCGCCTTGAGGCTCAGAAATCTGGACATACCCGGCCTTCAAATCGAAATTCACGCGGGCGGATGAGGCGCGCGCGGCAGTTGCATGTCAACCGTTTCGGTGCATACCGGATGATGAATTTGTGGAAAATTTTCGCTGACGCACGCAAACATGCGTCTCGTTGCGGGATTCGCCTGAGATAACCGCCGTTTACGGCGTTGCAGCGACAGGCGCGGCGCCGGGCGTGTATTCGAGCTTGTTCCAGTTTCCCGAAAGACGGAACGGCGCGCTGAAATCGCTGATGGTGTTCATCGGGCGATCGTCATGCTCCAGACGCGCACGCGGGCGGAAGGCGAAAGAAAGTTTCCGTGCGCCGAGATCGATCGTGCCGCCGCCGAGAATCTCGACGATCGGATTGGAGAGGCCGAAATCCTCGTTGCGCAATTCGCCGTGTGCGAGCGCGAAACTGCCGCGCAGCACGCCGAACGTCATCGCGGCCGCGTCGGCGAACGCCGCATCGGGCGAACCCAAATGCACCGCGCGGCCCGCAAGTTCGAGATCGGCGCCGCGGATCGCGCCTTCGGTGATCGCGACATCGCCGCGGCCCCAGAGATTGCGCATCACCGCCGCCACGCTTTGTCCGCGCGCGGTGGCGTCGAGCGAAAGCTCGCCGGTGCCGTCGATACCGGTGACGCCCAGCATGTTGGCGAAGAACGGACGCGCCGCGAAACGGTGCGCCGCGAAACGGGCATGGAAAGCAGGCACCGGATCGGACGCATCGACGTGCAGATACATCGTGCCGGTACCGCCATAGAGGGCGAATTGCTCGAAGCGCGTGTCGAGAACGCCTGCTTTCAGCACGACCGGGATCTTGGCGCGCTGCACGTTGAGCGAACGGATGTTCAGGCTGCCGATGTCGAGCGTGAGGTCGGCGTCGAACAGGGTGAGCAGCGCCAGATCGAAGGGGGCGGTATCCCATGCATCGGCGCGCGCCGACGGTTTGGCGCCGGGCGGCAGGATGTAGGGATCGATATCGAGGCGGTCGAGCGCGAGCGCGCCCTTGAACAGCGAGGTCGTCTGCGAATTGTCGACCGTCAGCGCGCCGGTGATCGCGGTGTTGTCGAGGGCGAGCTTGAGGTTGGCCAGCGTATAGCTCGCGGTGCCGCGATAGAGATGCGCCTGGATCGAAAGGGGCCCAAGTCCGCCGACATTGGGGAGGCTGCGTCCGCGCCAGGCGGCGAGCTTGCGCAAGGACGGCGTGTCGAATTTGAGCGCGCCGTTGGCGGGGCCGTTCAACGTCAGCGCGCCCTTGAAACTCGCCTGCACCAGATCGGAGGTGAGCGAGAGATCGACATGGGACGCGCGCGCATTGACGAGGGCGGTGGGATCGAAGGCTTTGGCGACGAAAGCGATGCGTTCGCCGCTGTCGGTCAATTCGCCTTCAAGGGCGAGCGTCTTGCCGAACCAGTCGAGCGTGGCGTCCAGGTTCTGGATGTCTTCGCGCGTGTTGGTGCGCGCGTCTTCATAGCGCGCGGTGCCGTCGGCCAGCTTCACTTCGGCGACGGAGGTTTTCATGCGGTCGAGCAAGCCGCTCTGGCGGCCTTCGGCGGGCGCGATGTTCCAATTCGCACGGCCCCGGCTGTCGACCTCGAACCGGAAATCGGGATGGTCGACCACAACTTGAGAGACTTCGATGCGGCCGCCGAACAGGGCGCGGAAGCTTGCGGCGATGCGGATGTCGTCGGCCTGGGCCAGATAGGGCGCCTGCCCGCCCGGCACATTGGCCACCACCACCTGCTCGGCCCGGATGCCGAGGTCGGGAAAGACGGTCAGCTTCATCGGGCCTTCGATGCGGACGGGGCGGCCGATGGCGCCGGAAAGCTCCTGCTCGACCCGGTCCTTGTAGACCGACAGCGGAATCAGAAAGGGCAAAAGCACCAGAAGCAGCGCCAAAACGCCCAAACCGATCAGGCCAAAGCGCAAGGGACGGCTCATGCGGGGGCGGACATCGTTGGCGGGGCGCATTAGTATGTATCCCGCGGCACCGCCGCCTTGCTTTTGAGGGGTCGGACTCATAGTTTCCGCCCCTCTTTGGAAGATGTGCAGTTGTAGCTCAGTTGGTTAGAGCGCCGGATTGTGGATCCGGAGGTCGGTGGTTCGAACCCACCCAACTGTACCAGCCTTCGCTCGCGAAGCGGCGGAGGCTGCCGCGCCGAAGCCCAAAGGGCGAAGGCGGGCCGGTTGCCGCGAGATACGGCTCGGCAAGCCCCACGATGTCGCGCAGCTACGCCTTGGCAAGCCAGCCTTCGCCGTCCTGCTTGAGCTATTTGCCGCTTGAATCCTACGCCCGTCACTCTGTCCTCAGACCTCCCGGACCCTTCTTACCCCAATACTAGCCGAATGGGGCGTGCTTTGGACGCAACGGTGTTGCGCCTATGTCCGACCTCGGCTTTGGCGGCCGCGGCGTCAGGTTGTCAACCTCTAGGTCCTCGCCCCCTGGTTGGATAAGCCCTGGAAAATTAAGGATTAAACAACCATCTCGTCGCCGGAACCATCGCGGCGCGATACAGAGTCGGACGTCAACCCGGGGGAGAGACACACCATGACAAGACCGATACCCAGATTCGAAGTTAAGAACAGCTGCCCGAACTGCCACGAACCGCTGCGGCTCGTCACCATGCGGACCACGGCCGCGCTGCCGGGACGGCGGCACCTTCTCGTCTGCTCCTCGCCAAGCTGCACGTTCTCGGCGGGCGTCGACGCCAAGAACATCAGCGAAGGTTTGCGCAGGGTCGTCAGCGAATAGTCGCCGAGGCCGGTATGCGAAACAGCCAGCCGAAAACGGCATAGCTGGCGATCACCGCCGCCAATTGTGCGGCGACAAAGGCTGCCACCGACTGCGGGGCTATTCCGGAGAAACTGTCGCTCAGCGACCGCGCGAGGGTGACGGCAGGGTTGGCGAAAGACGTCGAGGCGGTGAACCAATACGCCGCTGAAATATAAAGGCCCACCAATACGGGCGTCAGCGATGGCCTGAACCGTGTTGCGCCGGCGATCGTTCCGATCAACCCGAAGGTCGCCACAAATTCCGAAAAAGCCTGGCCGCCGCCATCGCGCAATTTGTGCGAGATCTCGAATACGGGCGCATCGAACATGAGATGCGCCGCACAAACGCCCAGAACGGCACCTGCGCACTGCACAATCGCAAAGAGCACCGCGCGATACGGTGAGATTTCGCGCCGCAGCGCAAAGAATAGCGTGACGGCGGGATTGAAGTGTGCGCCCGAAAGCGGCGCGAAAACGGCAATGAGCACGATCAAGGCCGCGCCCGTTGCCATGGTGTTGGCAAGAAGCGCTATGGCTATGTTTCCGCCGGAGAGCCGCTCGGCCATGATGCCGGAGCCGACTATCGCGGCCAAAAGAAAGGCTGTGCCGAGCGCTTCGGCACTCAGCTGACGCGACAGCGGGGCGTTCACGCTGGGATCGTCTCGCCGTTCGATTTTCCGATTTGATCGAGTTGCTTCTTGAGCGACATGCGGTCGAGCTTTTCGACCGGAAGCGCCGCGAACAATTCGATGCGCCGCTGCAATATGCGAAACGCTTCGCGGAAAGCGGATGCGATGTCGGTTTCGCTTCCCGTCACGGCGGCGGGATCTGGTATTCCCCAATGGGCGGTCATCGGATGGCCGGGCCATATGGGGCAAACTTCGTTGGCGGCGTTGTCGCAAACGGTGAATACGAAATCGAGCGAGGGCGCGGCGCCAAATTCGTCCCAGCTTTTCGAACGCAGCCCTTCCGTGGGAAAGCCCAGCCGTTGCAGCAATCCCAATGCCTGCGGATGGACTGCACCCTTCGGCATCGAGCCGGCGGAATAAGCGACGAATTTCCCCTGTCCGATGCGATTGAGAATGGCTTCGGCCAGAATAGAGCGAGCCGAATTCCCGGTGCAGAGGAACAGCACGTTGTAAGGCTGTTGCGGATTTCGTTCGCGCATGGCGTCACGCGCAGCAGGCGGCGCCGGGACCGCAGGCCGAAACCGGTTCGGGCTTCGTTGCGGGCGCCATGTCTTCGCCATAACTCGTCGCCTCGCCGAACGTGAAGAAACTTTCCCAGCGGACCCCGGACGGATCGTTGACCCAGCTTTTGTTGGACTTCGCGTAGCAACAGCTGGCCGCTTCCTGATCGGCGGTCGTCTCGCCCGCCGCTTTCAATCGGCTTGCGAGTTCGCGCAGCTCGTCATCGGTTTCGACCTGGATTCCCAGATGGTCGATACCCGCGCGGTTGCCCGCGTGTTCCGAAATTGCAAAATTCACTTTGGGATCGTCGAGCATCCACTTCGCATAGTCCGGCTTCACAACCGAGGGGCGTGCCGCGAACAGCGTGGAATAAAACCCGATGGATTTCTCAAGATTGTCCACGGCGACGTGAACGTGCAGGCGTTTCATCGTTTACTCCGGTTTTGGTTTCACAGCAGGACGGACGCGATGCGATTTCGGCGAGCGGGCCGCACATTTCGGCGCGGCCGCCGCAACAATCTTCGGTCAGAAAAACGAGAAGATCGCGCATCGCCTGATAGTTGATAGCGTAGATGATGGAGCGGCCTTCGCGGCGCGCACGAACCAATTCCGCATTCGAAAGAACCAGAAGCTGCGCCGACAGCGTGTTGGCGGGCACGCCAAGGCTGCGGGCGATTTCGCCTGCCGCCATGCCCGGCGGGCCAGCCTTCACCAGAAGCCGGAATACCTCCAGCCGCGCGTCTTGCGCGATGGCGGAAAGGCGCTTGATGGCCGTTGTCAGTTCCATATTTCATTGATTCCAGAAATATCGAACCAAGTCAAGCGGGATCGGCGAGACGGAGATCAGCGGGTTTTCAGGAACCTCTCCGCATCCGCATTGAACTGCTGCGGTGCCTGGATGAAGGCGAAATGGCTGACGTCGGGTTCGATCACGAGGCCCGCATCCGGCATCCACGAGAACATCGTCGTTGGCTGATCGTGGGTGACCATTTCGTCGTGGTCGCCATCCGCGATCCAGGTGGGTGTCTTGATCTTCGCGAAGTCAGCCTTCGTCCAGTGCGGCTGGCTGTTCCACATATGGGTGATCTGGTCGACGAACCTTTTGTATTCGGTGGGCGTGGGGGAGAGCTTTGCGTATTCCTCGCCCGCGCGCGCGACATAAGCGTCGACGACCTGGCTGTTCGTCGCACCCGCCACGCCGGATGGATCGTAGTTGGCGGCAAACGCAAAGAGTTTCGACAAGCGTTCGGGGTGATGCATCGCGATGTCGAGGCCGATGATCGCGCCGTCGCTCCAGCCGACCAGAGCCACTTTCTTGATTTTCAGAAAATCGAGCAGGCCGATCACGTCGCTCGCCATCAGATCATAGCCGAAGGGTTTCGCATCGCGCGTAGAGCGGCCATGGCCGCGGCTGTCCATCACGATGACCTGATAGTGTGTGCTCAGCGCGCGCACCTGTTCGCCCCAGTAATTGGAATTGGCGAGACCGCCATGCACGAAGAGAACGGGCTCGCCCTTGCCGAATGTCGCGTACCAGATGCGGATGCCGTTGACTGGTGCATAGCCGCTCGTATCGGCTTGCGGCAGCGTGGGCGTGGGCGGCAAGGTGAGCCAGCGCGGGGCCGCATGGGCCGGGAACGCCAGAATCGTGAGCATTACGGCAAATAAAAGCTTTCGCATCCGCACTCCCCTGCCCGGCGGCGTTGTCAACGCGCGGGCGCTTCCGATAGCCTCTCACTATCTTGCCATAAGGCCACAAGGCCGGTCGAACGGGGAAACGTCATGGACAAACGCATTTTGTGGGCGGGCGTGTTCGGCGCTGCGCTCTTGTTGCCGTTGATAGGTCAGGCGGCAGCGCCCGATACGTCGAAGCTCGCAAAGGCGGCGGACGTGGATGGTGCTGCGATTGCGAACGCGGACCAGCGGCCGGGCGACTGGCTGTCTTATGGGCGCGGCTATCACGAACAGCGCTTCTCGCCGCTCGACAAGATCAACAAGACCAATATCGGCAAGCTGGGCACGGCATGGGAATACCGCACCTATACCGTGCGCGGTCTGGAAGCGACGCCCATCGTTTCTGACGGCGTGATGTTCATCACCGGATCGTGGAGCAAGGTTTGGGCGCTCGATGCCAAAACCGGCAAGGAATTGTGGGCCTATGACCCGAAAGTGCCGGGGCAATGGGGACGCTATGCGTGCTGCGATGTCGTCAATCGCGGTGTCGCGTTGTGGAAGGGTGCGGTTTATGTCGGCACGCTCGATGGGCGGCTGGTGAAACTCGACGCCAAGACGGGCAAGCCGCTCTGGGACGTGAACACCATCGACCGCAAGCGGCCCTACACAATCACGGGCGCGCCACGCATCGTGAAAGGCCTCGTGCTGATCGGCAATGGCGGCGCGGAATATGGCGTGCGCGGTTATCTCTCGGCTTATGACGCCGACACGGGCAAATTGCGCTGGCGCTTTTATGTGGTGCCGGGCGATCCGTCGAAGCCGCAGGAATCCAAAGCCCTTGAGGCCGCGGTGCCGACGTGGAAGGCGAGCGAGAAATTCAAATATTGGGAATTGGGCGGCGGCGGCACGCCGTGGGATTCCATCGTCTACGATCCGGGCACCGACCTTATCTATGTCGGCACGGGCAATGGTTCGCCTTGGAACCGGCACATGCGGTCTCCGGGCGGCGGCGACAATCTCTATCTGTCGTCCATCGTGGCGCTGAAACCGTCGAACGGCGATCTGGCCTGGTACTATCAGGAAACGCCGGGCGAGAACTGGGACTACACCGCCACGCAATCGCTCGTCATTGCCGATCTCAAGATCGACGGCGTGACGCGCAAGGTCATCATGCACGCGCCGAAGAACGGCTTCTTCTATGTAATCGACCGCACCAACGGAAAGCTGATTTCGGCGAAACCTTATACGCCGGTGACGTGGGCGACGGGCATCGACATGAAGACCGGGCGGCCGATTGAAAATCCCGCCGCGCGTTATGGCGTGAAGCCTGAAGCCGTCGTGCCGGGACCCATAGGCGGGCACAACTGGCAGCCGATGGCTTACAACCCGCAGACCGGTCTCGTTTACATTCCGGTGATCGAAGGCTCGTTCGCCTTCAATCAGGAAAAGCCGCTCGCCTATGAACCGGGCGCGTGGAACACCGGCAACGATTTCGCGATGCTGGGCAACGTCGTTTTGCAGATGATCCAGGAAGGCAAACCGCCGCCGCCGACCAAGGGCTTCATCCGTGCATGGGATCCGGTGAAACAGAAGATGGCGTGGCAGGTGCCGATGACCGGCGCGTGGAACAGCGGCATGCTGACGACGGCGGGCGGCTTGCTGTTCGCGGGCGGATCGGACGGCATCTTCTCGGCTTATGACGCCAAGACCGGCAAGACGCTTTGGTCCATCGATCTGAAAACCGGCATCATTGCGCCGGCCATGACCTATACAATCGACGGCGAGCAATATGTGGCCGTCGCGGCTGGCTGGGGCGGATCGGGCGGATTGGGCGCGACCGGTGATACGCAAACCGCGGTGATGAAATACGGCAATAACCAGGGGCGCATCTTCGCGTTCAAGCTTGGCGGCAATCAGAAAGTGGCGGCGTTGCCATCTGAACTGCCGCAGAACCTGCCCAAGCCGCCGGACGAGAAGATCGATACCGCGATGGCGACGAAGGGTTTCAACCTGTTCCATCGTCATTGCGCGGTGTGCCATGGCGTACTGCTGCAATCGTCCGGCGAAGTGCCGGATCTGCGTTCGGCGGCGCCGGAGATCTGGGGGCAGTATGACGACATCGTGCTCAACGGCGCGCTGGCCGATGCGGGCATGGCGTCGTTCAAGGATCTGTTGAACAAGGACGACGTGGCGGCGATCCGCGCTTATGTGTTGCAACAGGCGCATGTGGCGTGGGACGAAAAGCAGAAACAGAAGGCGAAACCGCACTGATGCCCTTTAAAGAATGCCTGCATGAAATGGCGTAACATCGCGTGGATCGTCGGCATTCTTGTCGTCGTGGCGGCGGGCGCGTTGTGGTGGTTGAGCCGCACCGCACCCGTGCTCACCGTCGCTACCTGGGCGGGCGCTTACGGGCGCGCGCAGGCGAGCGCGATGTTCAGCCCGTATTCGTCGCAAGCGTGGGTGGATGTTCGCATCGCGCAATATGACGGCGGGCTGGACGATCTGCGCGGACAGGTTGGCGCGCATCGTTACGACTGGGATGCGGTGGACCTCGAACTGCCGGACGCGATTGCGGCGTGCAAGGAAGGTCTGCTCGAACCGATCGACGCCACGAGCTTTCCGAAAAGCGACGACGGGATCGCGGCGGCGAACGATTTCGTGCCCGGCGCGCTCGGCGAATGCTGGGTGGGAAGTGTCGTTTATTCGCAGGTGATCGGGTTCGATCCCGCGCGCGTGAAAGGCCGGCCCAAGGTCATCGCGGATTTCTTCGATCTGAGGCGTTATCCGGGGCCGCGCGGGCTCAGGCGCAATTCGGCGAAACTCAATCTCGAACTGGCGCTGCTGGCTTCCGGGGTGAAGCCAAGGGAGGTTTACCGCACGCTTGCCACGCATGACGGCTTGATGCGCGCGCTCGCCAAACTCGACACCATCCGGCCCTTCATCGTGTGGTGGTCGAAAAGCGGCGACCCGCTGAAGATGCTGGCGGACCAGAAAGTGGTGTTCACCACCATGCCCAACAGCACGCTGTTCGACGCGGCAAAAGCCAAGCAGAAGGTGGGCGCGATCTGGGACTACCAACTCTACGAGATGGACGTGTTCGGAATCCCGCGCGGCGACCCGAAGAAGCCCATGGCGATGGAGTTCCTGCATTTCGCGACCTCCACTAAGGCACTGGCGCATGTGGCGGAGTGGGTGCCCTATGGCCCCGCGCGCAAATCCTCCATCGCGCTGGTGGACAAGAACCCGGAACTGGGCATTCCCATGCGGGCCTTCCTGCCCACCGCGCCCGAGCATTTCTCCCAGGCCTTCCGCGTGGACGATGCCTGGTGGGCCAGGCACGGCAAGGAGATCGCGCCGGTGTGGCGGGTCTGGGTGGAAGGCGCGAGCGCGAGCGATCTGCCGTGAACATTGCCGGGTGATGAAAATACCCTGCGGTTGAAAGTTTCCAAACCTGGCAGCCACGCGAAACGATAGAACTCGCACGAAGTTGTTTCGCGCGCCGCATTGACAGCCGAGCCGCGCTCGCGGACTTTCAGGGCAGACCGCTTCGGGGCAGCGGAAGGGCTGGGATCATTCATGTTTTCTTATGCGGTGCGCCGTTTGCTGGGCGCGATCCCGACGCTCTTTGTCGTCATCACGCTCACCTTCTTCATGATGCGCGCCGCCCCCGGCGGACCCTTCGACAGCCAGCGCCGCCTGCCGCCCGAAATCGAGCACAACATCAACGCGGTCTACAACCTCGACAAACCGCTGATCGTGCAATACGGGCTTTATCTCGAACGGCTGGCGCATTTCGATCTGGGGCCGTCGTTCAAGAACCGCGATTTCACGGTGACTGAACTGATCGCGCAAGGCCTGCCGGTGAGCGCGCGGTTGGGCCTGACCGCGATGGCGTTTGCGCTTCTGTTCGGCGTGACGCTGGGCGTGTTGGCCGCGCTGAAGCAGAACCGCGCCGCGGATTACAGCGTGATGACGCTTGCCATGATCGGTATCACGATTCCCACATTTGTGACCGCGCCTTTGCTGACCTTGGTGTTCGGCGTTTATGGGCTTTCGATCTTCGGTCACGACATCATGCTGCCGGTTGCGGGCTGGGGCGGCGGTGCGGGCATCAACATGGTCCTGCCGGTGACGGTTCTCGCCCTGCCGCAGATCGCCATCATCGCCCGGCTGGTGCGCGGGAACATGGTGGAGGTGCTGCATTCCAATTATGTGCGCACGGCGCGCGCCAAGGGCTTGCCCAATCATCTGGTGGTCACGCGCCACGCGCTGCGCGCGGCGCTGTTGCCGCTGGTGAGCTATCTGGGCCCCGCGATCGCGGCGCTTCTGACCGGATCTCTGATCGTGGAGACGATCTTCGGCTTGCCGGGGATCGGGCGCTACTTCGTGACCGGCGCGCAGAACCGCGATTACACGCTGGTGATGGGCGTGGTGATCGTCTACGCCGCGCTGATCATCCTCCTGAACCTGATCACCGATCTTCTTTATGCGGTGCTCGATCCGCGCGTGAGGTTCGACCGATGATCGCGACAGGCGCATCGGCGGCCAACGCCGAAGTGATGACGCAATCGCAGTTCGTGCGCGGGCGCAGCCTTTGGGTGGATGCGCGCCGCCGGCTGTTCCGCAACAAGGCGGCGGTGGTGAGCATGATCGTGCTGGCGCTGATCACGCTGGCTGCGATCTTCCTGCCGCTTGTCTGGCCGTACGGCTATGAAGACATCGATTATGCGCTGGTGAGTTGCGCGCCCGACTGGTGGCCCGATCCGGATGTGCTGTGCCATTCGGGCGGCATGCACATCTTCGGCTCGGACAATATCGGACGCGACCTGTTCGTGCGCGTGCTGTACGGCGCGCGGGTTTCGCTGGCGGTGGGGCTGGTGGCCACGTTCGTGAGCCTCGTGATCGGCGTCGCTTACGGCGCGACGGCAGGGTTCCTCGGCGGCGTGATGGACAACCTGATGATGCGGGTGGTGGATATTCTTTATTCGCTGCCGTTCATCTTCTTCGTCATCATCCTGATGGTGGTGTTCCAGCAGAGCTTTATCCTGCTGTTCGTGGCCATCGGCGCGGTGGAATGGCTGACCATGGCCCGCATCGTGCGCGGGCAGACGCTTTCCATCAAACAGAAGGAATTCATCGAGGCGGCGCGCGCAGCAGGCGTTTCGCAACGCGGCATCATCGGGCGGCACATCGTGCCGAACGTGGTGGGGCCGGTGATCATCTATGTGACGCTGACGATCCCATCGGTGATCCTGTCGGAGAGCTTCCTGTCGTTCCTCGGCCTCGGCATCCGCGAGCCGCTGACATCGTGGGGCGTGCTGATTTCGGACGGCGCGAACCAGCTTGAGACCGCGCCGTGGATGCTGATCTTCCCGGCGCTGTTCATGGCGGTGACTTTGTTCTGCTTCAACTTCATCGGCGACGGGCTGCGCGACGCCCTCGATCCCAGGGACCGCTGATGGCGACGACACCGATCCTCGAAGTAAAGAACCTCGATGTGCGGTTCTGGACGCCGGACGGTGAAGTGCATGCCGTGAAGAATGCGAACTTCCGTATCGACGAAGGCGAATGCCTCGGCGTGGTGGGCGAATCCGGGTCGGGCAAGAGCCAATTGTTCCTTTCGACCCTCGGCCTGCTTTCGGGCAACGGCAGCGCGACCGGCAGCGTTCTTTATCGCGGGAAGGAAATTCTGGGCCTGCCGGACAAGCGGTTGAACGAGTTGCGCGGCTCCAAGATCACCATGATCTTCCAGGACCCTCTGACCTCGCTGACGCCCCACATGACAGTGGGAGCGCAGCTGATCGAAACCTTGCGCGTGCATCGCCGCGTACCATCGGAAGAAGCCGAGCGGCGGGTGCTCGAAACGCTCGAACTGGTGCGCATACCGGAAGCCAAACAGCGGATGCGGCAATATCCCCACGAGCTTTCGGGCGGAATGCGCCAGCGCGTGATGATCGCGATGGCGACCTTATGCGGCCCCGATCTTTTGATCGCGGACGAACCCACCACCGCACTCGACGTGACAGTGCAGGCGCAGATCCTCGACATCATGCGCGATCTGAAGAACGAGCTGAAAACCGCCATCGCCATCGTCTCGCACGACATGGGCGTGATCGCGGGACTGGCCGACTATGTTCAGGTGATGCGGTACGGCGAGATCGTCGAGACGGGTAATGTGGACCGCATCTTCTACAGCCCGCAGCACGACTATACGAAGATGCTGCTCGACGCGATGCCGCGCATCAATGAGCCCGACCGACAGGGACACGCCCGTCTTGCGCCGATGCCGGAAGACGCGGAAACGTTGCTGGACGTGCGCGATCTGAAGGTGCATTTCCCGGTGAAGACGGGCGGATTGTTCGCCAAGAAGAAACCGCTGCGCGCAGTGGACGGCGTGAGCTTCACCTTGCGCGAAGGCGAGACGTTGGGCGTCGTCGGCGAATCCGGTTGTGGGAAATCGACCCTGGCGCGCGCCGTGCTCAAGCTGTTGCCCCAAACCGACGGCGCCGTCGTCTGGTGCGGGCGCGATCTGGGACCGATGGGGCGCGAGGAAATCCGCAAGCTGCGCGAGGAATTGCAGATCGTGTTCCAGGACCCGCTTGCGAGTCTCGATCCGCGCATGACCATCGGCCAATCCATCGCCGAACCGTTGCGGACGCTAAAACCCGAACTTTCGCGACGCGAGGTGCGCGCGCAGGTCAGCGAGATGATGGAACGTGTGGGATTGGAGCCTGCGTGGATCAACCGCTATCCGCACGAATTTTCCGGCGGACAGAACCAGCGTGTCGGGATCGCGCGCGCGATGATCGTGAAACCAAGGCTTGTGATCTGCGACGAAGCGGTGAGCGCGCTGGATGTTTCGATACAGGCGCAGATCGTGGATCTTCTGGTGCGGCTGCAGGCCGAGTTCGGGCTGTCGTTGATCTTCATCAGCCATGACCTGTCTGTCGTTCGACAGGTTTCGCATCGGGTGATGGTGCTGTATCTGGGGCGCGTGGTGGAGTTGGCGAGCCGTGACGCGATCTACGAAAATCCGCGCCATCCCTACACGCGCGCACTCATCAGCGCGGTGCCGGTGCCCGACCCGAAACTGGAGCGCGCCAAGCCGCGGGCGAAGATCGCGATCGACCTGCCCTCGCCGCTCGATACGCGGGCGCAACTGACCTTCCTGAAATCGAAAGTGGTGGACGATCCGGACGCCGTGCAATATCGCCCGCAATTGATCGAAGTGGCGCCGGGCCATGTGGTGGCCGAGCACGATTGAAAAACCTACCTCCCCAGGCGGGGAGGTGAGACGTCATTTCAACCTTCTCACCTTGAACAGTTTCACGTTGTCGCTGATCGTCATCGAATAGCTGCCGAGGAAGGCGCGCTCTATTGTGACGGTGACGTCTTTCGGATTTCTGGCGAAATGCGCCTTGCCGCTGTCGGCCTGCAGCTGCGCCCATACCTGGCCGTTGTCGAGGAAGACGATGAACTTGCCGAAAGAATTGGTGGCGTAATCGGAAAGCTTCGCGGTGAGGCTGTCGATCTCGTCCTTTTTCGCTTCTTCAACCTGTTCGGGAGTCTTCTCGACGCGTTCTTCGCCGAACTGTTCGGGCCTGGTTTGCGGTTTCTCCTCGCCACCCCCGAACAGATTGTTGAGACCGAACCAGGATTCCTTTTCTTCCTTCGTCGGCGGCGGCGGAGGTGCGGCCGCGGTCTGTGCCGGCGACTGGAACTGCGGGGCCAGCCGGTCGTAACAGGCAAGGCGCTCGGGCGCTTCGGTGAGCCCCGCACAGTTGCGCAAGCCACGCAACAGGCCGTCACTCGGCTGTGCATGAGCGACCATCGGGCTCAGGGAGAGAATAACGGCGAGAGGAAGCGCCTTTCGATCCATCTTCGGGTCATCCTTCCGTAACGGAAATTTGCGGTTCGATTCGTCCCCGCGAGCGCGAATGATATGGTATGCAGCGCGGGTGTTCGAGGGGTTGTCGCGATGCTTCGATTGAGGATTCTGGCGCTGGCGGCGCTTAGTCTGGCGGCAGCCTGTTCTCCGCCGCCGCGCGGCGACGGGCCGATGACGCTCAATCGCGGCAATGGCGGAGAAGTGAAAAGCCTCGATCCGCACTACATCGACCTTACGGCCGAATCCAATGTGGTGGGCGATCTCTTGACGGGCCTGGTCACGGAAGACCCCAGAGGCGAACCGATGCCGGGTGCGGCGACGCATTGGGAGGTTTCACCGGACGGGCTGACATGGACGTTCCATCTGCGCGACGAAGTGTGGTCGGACGGCGTGCCCGTAACGTCCCACGATTTCGTCTATGCGTTTCGCAGGCTTCTGGAGCCCGCGCGCGGCGCGACCTACGCCTACAACATCTGGATCATCAAGAACGCCCGCGAGGTGAACAGCGGCAAGCTGCCGGGCACCGCGCTTGGCGCGGAAGCACCGGACGACAAGACGCTGGTCCTTCACCTCGAACATCCCGCACCTTACCTTCCCGAACTTCTGACGCACCAGACGGCGTATCCGGTGCCGCGTCATGTGGTGGAAGTGAAAGGCGATGCGTGGTCGCGTGTGGAGAATTACGTCGGCAACGGCGCATATCTGCCGAAGAAATGGATACCGAACGACAAGCTGACACTCGTGAAGAACCCACGTTTCTACGACGCGAAGAACGTGAAGATTCAGGTCGTCAATTATTTTCCGACGCAGGACACGCAGGCCGCGCTGAAACAGATGCGCGCGGGCGAACTGGACACGCAAACGCCGCTTCCCGCCACCGAGATCATCTGGCTGAGGAAGCATATGCCGCACACCTTGCAGATGGCGGATTATCTCGGCACCTCCTACATCATATTCAACAACACACGTAAACCGTTCGACGATCCGCGCCTGCGCGAAGCGCTGAGCCTCGCCTTCGACCGGGAGGCTATCAACAACGAGGTGCTGCGCTTCGGCGAGAAATCGGCCTATGCGTTCGTGCCTCCCGGGACGGCGAACTATCCGGGTACCGCTCATCTTCGTTTCAAATCCATGCCCATGGGGGCACGGATGGCGCGCGCGAAACAGTTGATGGCAGAGATGGGTTACGGCCCCAACAAACATTTCCACACCACTTACGAGACCACGCAGGACCCCGACGCCGTGCGCGTGGCGGCTGCCTTGCAGCAGATGTGGCGGAAGATCTATGTCGATATCGAGATCATCAAGATCGACTTGCCGATTCATTACAAGAATTTACAGATGCACCAGTTCGATACCGCGAATGCCGCCTGGATCGCCGACTTCAACGATGCGTCGAACTTCCTCGACCTGCTGCGTTCCGACGGCGGCAACAACTACGGCAAATATTCGAACCCGAAATTCGACGCGCTGATGGACAAGGCACAGCAGGAGCCCGACGGAAAGGTTCGGGGTGAGGAATTGAACGAGGCCGAACAGATCGCGCTGGACGATTACGCGATCCTGCCGTGGCGTTTCCGCAAGACACAGGACCTCGTGCAGCCCTATGTGCGCGGCTGGATTCCAAACCTGCGCAACTTCAATCGCACGCGCTTCCTTTGGATCGATCCGAAGATTCCACCGGAGCGTTGAAAGCACCCCCGTACTTCCTATCTACTTCCCTGTCATTCCGCCGGACCCGGCGGGCGGCAGAGCTGTCCTCAAGAAGGGAAATTACCATGAACGTCAATGGCTTAGTTGGCCGCTGGAGAAGCCTTCTGCTTGTCCTGGCGGTGCCGGTTCTTCTCGCGGGCTGCGGCGTCAACACGATTCCCACCAAGGATGAGCAGGTGAAGGCGGCGTGGGGTGACGTGCAGAATCAGTATCAGCGCCGCTCCGACCTGATCCCCAACCTCGTGTCGACCGTGCAGGGTTACGCGCAGCAGGAACGCACCGTTCTGACCGACGTGGTGAAGGCGCGCGCGAGCGCCACGCAGGTGAAAGTGGATGCCTCCACCATCACCGATCCGGAAGCGTTCAAGAAATACCAAGCGGCGCAGGATCAGCTTTCCGGCGTTCTGGGGCGGTTGCTGGCGATCACCGAAAACTATCCCGACCTGAAGTCGAACCAGAACTTCCTGGCGCTGCAATCTCAGCTTGAGGGAACGGAAAACCGCATCGCCATCTCGCGGCGCGATTACAACGAAGCGGTCCGGCAATACAACACCGAGCTGCGCACATTCCCCGGCGTGATCTGGGCGGCGACGCTTTACCGTTCGCAGAAACCGGCGCAGCCCTTCACTGCGGCGGCCAATGCACAGACGGCGCCGAAGGTCAGCTTCCCGCCGCCGCAATAATGGCAAACCCGTTCGCATTGCTGCGCCGGTGCGCGCTCGCGCTTGTTCTTCTCTGCGCGTTCGTTGCACCGGCGGCAGCCGCGCCGACTTTTCCGACGCTGACAGGACGCGTCGTCGATGACGCGCATATGCTTTCGGACGGCACCAAGGCGCAACTGACGCAGAAGCTCGAAGACCTCGAGAACCGTACCTCGCGGCAGCTGGTGGTGGTCACCCTGCCCTCGCTGCAGGGGTACGAGATCGAGGACTACGGCTATCAACTCGGGCGCGCCTGGGGCATCGGGCAGAAGAAGCTCAACAATGGCGTGCTCTTCCTCATCGCGCCCAACGAACGCAAGGTGCGCATCGAAGTGGGATACGGGCTTGAGCCCATCCTCACCGACGCATTGAGCAGCGTGATCCTGCAGGAGAAAGTGTTGCCGCGTTTCCGCGACGGCGACATGGAAGGCGGCGTCGTGGCCGGCACCGATGCCATCGTCGAACAATTGCTGCTGGATGCGCCCGCCGCCAAAGCGCGGGTGGCCGCTGCGGAGAAACAGGCTTCGAAACCGCAGTTCAATCCGGTCATCCTGATCTTCATCGCCTTTATCATCTTTTCGATCTTCGGACGCATCTTCGGGCGCAGGCGCAGCGGCTTCGGCGCGTTGCCGTGGATCATCCTGGGCAGCGGCATGGGGCGGCGCGGCGGTTGGGGCGGCGGTGGATTTGGCGGAGGCGGTTTCGGTGGCGGTGGCGGGTCGTTCGGCGGCGGCGGATCTTCGGGAAGCTGGTGATGCTGGACGAACGCGACCGCCAACATATCGCCGACGCTGTTGCCCGCGCGGAGACGAATTGCACGGGCGAAATCTCCTGCGTTCTGGCCGAAGAAGCATCGCACTATCGCGAAGTGCCGCTGGGCTGGGCGGCGCTGGCAGCACTTGTGTTGCCGCCGTTGGGACTGATGCTTGGCTTCAGGCCGCTCGCTTTGGCCGAAATGATATCGGGATGGGCGGCGGCGCAAGCGGCGGAAACTGAGCGAGAGATACTGCTCGCGCTTTCCGCCTACGCCGTGGTGCAGGCGGTTCTGTTCGCCGTCGTCGCGTTGATCGTTTCGATTCCAGCGGTGCGCCGCGTGCTGACGCCTTCATTCCTCAAACGGCATCGCACGAGCCAATCGGCACAGCATCATTTTGCGGCGTTGGCCGCACGGCTGGGCGCGGATACACCTTATGTCCTTATCTATGCCTCACGCCGCGACCACCGCGTGGAGATCGTGGCGAGTGAAGCAGCCTGTCGCGCCACCGGCGACACGCCCTGGCGGGACGCCGCGAACGTGTTGACCGCATCCTTGCGCGACGGCCGCGCGGGCGAAGGTTTTGTGCGCGCCGTGGAAATCTGTGGCGCTGCACTCGCCCGCCACTTCCCGCCCAATGGCGAAAAGCACAACGCGCTTCCCGATACGCTGCTGGAGACCTGAGCGGTTGGTCAAAGCACGGCACAGGCCCCACCATGATGGGCCATGCGAGCCGATACAAACGGCGCTCGATTGCTGCTGATTTTCCTCACCTTCGTCCCGGCCAAGTGTTTCCGCCAGGATTAACCAGGGGCGGGAAAGAGTTATCATCCCGTAATGTTTCTTCTGTATTTCGAGCACAACTCGTCTATGCTTGGGGCAACTTGGCTGCGGGTATTTCGCAGACGACATCGCGCCGCGTGGATTTGCCGGTTCGATTTGCCGGCCTCATCAGGCTGCACGACGAGTATTGTGATCGTCCCGATTTCAAATCCGGATTGCCGACGATGAAGGAACTACGGGGGCTGACGTCACTTCGCGGCATCGCCGCTTTATATGTTGTCGTCTATCACTTCTCGAATACGATCGCCCATACGCAAAATCTCAATTTCAAGGCGCTTGTTCCACGCGGCCATATTGCGGTCGACCTGTTCTTTGTGCTCAGCGGCTTTGTCATGGCCTACACCTATGCCGCCGATTTTCGGCAGCACGGGATCAAAGCCTATTCGAGTTTTCTTTCGAAACGCGCTGCCAGAATATTGCCGCTCAATATCTTTATCGTGACCATCCTACTTTTGCTGCGGCCGCTGGAATTCGATGGCAAGTGGTTCTCGAATTGGACCGCGATCTGCAATCTTGGGATGATCCAGGGACTGAACGTTTGTTACAACATCAATATCCCTTCCTGGTCGGTCAGCCTGGAATGGTTTTCCTACCTCGCCTTCCCGGCGCTGCTTACGCTCTGCATATTCAGCCGTCGCGGCGTTCTATTTTTGGCGATCTTCGCTGCGGTGGCGGGGCTTGTTGCGCTTTGCAGTCATAAGGCGCCTCTAAGCACAGACAGTTTCAGCCTCGGTGCCTGGTGGGGAATTGTCCGCTGTGTCTCGGAATTCAGTTTGGGATTGGCGGCATATAGATTGTATCAAAGCGGAAGGTTCAAGGCTTTGCTTTCTTCGGACCGGTTCCTGTC
>Ga0070661_100000065_pt1 | contig 84689 bp, 85 predicted proteins | sample KBSC43metaG_FD_64663 | JGI IMG/M metagenome (GOLD analysis project Ga0070661, IMG submission 64663) | Corn rhizosphere microbial communities from Kellogg Biological Station, Michigan, USA - KBS C4-3 metaG | ecosystem: Host-associated > Plants > Roots > Rhizosphere > Soil ... | reverse complement strand
CTATGCCGACCCGCTGGGCTTCGACCCGAAGCGCTCGATCTGGCAGACCTTCACCTTGGGCTACGGCCACCACGAATGCCTTGGCCGGGCGATCGCCGCGGCGATGATCCCGGAGATCGTGAGGCAGGTGCTGCTCCTGCCGGGCGTCCGCGCCGACGGTCCGGTGGTGTTCGAGGAGGGCGTTCCCGAGCACCAGCCGCTAAGGTGGGACGCGTGAGGCGTGAACGAATTCTTGTCACGCGTGCGGTAGACTGATTCCCGTCAAAAGCTTTACGTCGCGTGCGGAATGAGTTAAGCCGCGCGGCGGCTTAAACGAAGGGAGGCGCGATCATGAGTGATGTCATCGCGGCTCTCAGCTTAGACCAAGTAAGCCGCCTAACCGGTTTGTCCGCCGACCAGCTGATTGAATGGGACGTATCCGGCTTTTATCCGCCGTCTTACGGCTATGATAAGCGCCGAAGCCCCTACAGTCGTATATACTCTTTTGAAGACTTAGTTTCACTGCGAACTCTCGCTGTTTTACGAGAGCGGGTTTCGATGCAGCACCTGCGTGAGGCCGCTGACAAATTAAAGCAGCACAGTGGAAGGCCTTGGTCAGAATTGACGCTGTATGTCTTAAACCGGGAGGTTCACTTCAGGTGCCCAAAAGAGGGAACTATCGAAGGAGCGGTTAGCGGCCAGTATGGTGCGACTATACCGTTAGAAAGCGTGGCCGAGGAAATGAGAGAGCGTTCAGAGGCTCTCAAAGCCAGGAATCCCGCAAGCGTAGGAAAGCTGGAGAGGCACCGTCACGTGATGGGCGGAGAAGTGGTGATCGCAGGGACCCGGATTTTGGCCGCTAGCGTTCGGGCGCTGGCCGATGCCGGCTACTCTCCGCCCGATATTCTTGCCGAGTATCCGGACTTGCAGCTGCCGGATATCCACGCCGCCTTGCATCTCGACGACGAGTTGACTCGTGCCGCGTAATACAAGTTAGTCCAGGTGTGCGGTTTCTCCTCGATCAAAATGTCCAGGCTTCTATCGCGCGGTCACTCCGAGCTATGGACCACGACGTTGCGCTTTCGAGGGACTTGGTCGGCGCGGAGGCCAAGGATCCGATAGTCGCCACAGCGGCGGTTCAGGAAGACCGCGTTCTGGTCAGCCACGATCACGACATGCGCCGTGTCGAACGCTACATATCTGACGCTAATCGCGAGCGGTATCCCACCTTATCGAGGCTGATGTTCGCGTGTGCCGAACACGAAACCGGTGCACGCCTGGCTCTTTTCCTTCCTGTTGTCGAGCTTTGGTTCGCCGAGGCCCGCCGCGCGGATTTTCCGATGCTGATCGAGATTGGCCGCGCTCGCCTCCGGATCATTCGGTAGCCTCAGGTCCAGCGGAACACGCGGCGCGAAGGCCGCACCGAAGGCGCTTGATACCGCGTTCGTGGCGGCCCACATGGCGGATATGCTGATCCAGACCGAGAGCACGCCCAACCCCGCAACCTTGAAGTTCCTGCCCGGCCAGCGGGTGATGGAGGCGGGGACCCGCGACTTCGCCTCGCCCGAGGAGGCCGAAGCTTCGCCGCTCGCCGCCGCGATCTTCTCCACCGGCGAAGTGGACGGAGTGTTCTTCGGGCGCGACTTCATCTCGGTCACCGCCGGACCGGGCGTGGAATGGAAGCGGCTCAAGCCGGAGATATTGTCGATCCTGCTCGACCATTTCGCCGGCGGCGGACCCTTGTTCAACGCCGCGAGCGCCGGCGCGATCGCGGTCGATCCGGACGGCGGCGCCGACTTCGGCGAGGATCCCGCGGATTCCGACATCGTCGCCCAGATCCGCGAGCTGATCGAAACGAGGGTCCGCCCCGCCGTAGCCCAGGACGGCGGCGACATCGTCTATCGCGGCTATCGCGGCGGCACCGTCTTCCTCGCCATGCAGGGCGCCTGCTCGGGCTGCCCCTCCTCGACGATGACCTTGAAGCAGGGGATCGAAAGCCTGCTCAAACATTATGTCCCCGAGGTCGAGACGGTCGAGGCGGTGTGAGCAGCGCCATCACGGCCTTGTCATGCTGAACTTGTTTCAGCATCCAGCTTAGAGCCGCGGGGCGGGTTGAGGCCCGGACCCTGAAACAAGTTCAGGGTGACGCCTTGCCCAACCGGACCGAGCCTTCACGATGATCCTGGTGATCGAGACCGCCTCGCCGGCCTGCTCTGTGGCGCTGCTGGACGGCGACGTGCTCGTCGACGAGCGGCACGAACGGGTCGGGCGCGGCCATGCCGAGCGGCTCTTGCCGATGATCGAGGCGCTGCTCGCGGGACGGCGCCCAGGCTCGATCCTGGTCGATTGCGGCCCCGGCAGCTTCACCGGAGTCCGGGTCGGCCTCGCCGCCGCGCACGGCTTGAGGCTGGGATGGGAAGTGCCCTTGTCCGGCTATTCGTCGACCGCGCTGCTCGCCGCCGGAGTGGCCGGAGCGGCCGGAGCGGGCGGCGGCGAGAAGGCCTGCGAGGTCGGGGTTGCGCTCGTCGGCGGACACGGGCAGCTTTTCGTGCAGAGCTTCGCCGATGATCCGCTTCGCCCCCTCGACGCCCTTCGCTCCCTGCTTCCCGAGGAAGCCGCCGCCGCCATGTCCGTTCGCCGGGTGATCGGCTCCGGCGCCGCCGCCCTGGTCGCCGCGCGCGGCTTCGGCGTGGCGGTCGAGGCGGACGCGCGCGCCGCCGACGCCCGCTTCCTGCCCGAGCCGCTTCGCGCCCTTCCGCCCCGCCCGATCTACGGCCGGGCGCCGGACGCGAGGCCGATGGCATGAGCGCTGCGGAGCCCGAAATCGCCCTCGCCGAGGGCGGCGCCGCCGACCTCGAGCCGGTGATGGCGGTGATGCGCGACGGCTTCGATCCGGCGTTCGGCGAGGCGTGGACGGCGCCGCAATGCGCCGGGCTTCTGCCGATGCCGGGCGTGTGGCTGTCGCTCGCCCGAGTGGGCGGTGAGGTGGTCGGCTTCTCCCTCGCCCGGATAGTGCTTCGGGAGGCCGAGTTGCTGCTCCTCGCGGTTCGCCGCGACTCGCAGGGCCGAGGCGTCGGCCGCAAGCTGCTCGAACGGTTCGTCGATCTCGCCTCAAGAAGAGGCGCCGAACAACTCCATCTCGAGGTAAGACAGGGAAATCACGCGGTTGGGCTCTACACGCGCTCCGGCTTCGAGGAGATCGGCCGGCGAAAGAATTATTACAAAGGCGCCGACGGCAAGCTATACGATGCGCTGACGCTGGCTCGAACGGCCGGACGTTGATCCTTTTTGCGGTTTTGATAAATTAAGCTTGCAAAACCTGCGAAAAGGATGAATCACAGCGCCAGCGGGGGCGGCGCTTCCCCAAAGACCGTGTTGGAAAGTTGGCAGGCAAACGCATGGCTGAGAGCAACGAATTGAACGAAACCCTGATCACCCTCACCGCCGACATCGTCTCGGCGCATGTCAGCAACAACAGCGTGGCGGTCAACGATCTCCCCCAGTTGATCGCGAACGTCCACAACGCGCTCGGCGGCCTCGGCTCGCAGCCGGAAGCTGCGCCGGTTCGGCCGGAGCCGGCCGTATCGGTCCGTTCTTCGGTCAAGCCCGACTATATCGTCTGCCTGGAGGACGGGAAGAAGCTCAAGATGCTCAAGCGGCATCTGATGACCCACTACCAGATGACCCCCGAGGAATATCGCCAGAAATGGGGCCTCAACGTCGACTATCCGATGGTCGCCCCCAATTATGCCGAGCAGCGCCGCACCCTGGCGAAGAGCATCGGCCTCGGCACCAAGCGCCGTCGCACCGGCCGCGCCACCGCGAAGTAAAGCGAGGGCTGCCGGGGCGCGCGCCCCGGCAGCCTTTACCGAGGCGGGATTTCCGCTAAAGCGGACAGCCGATGACCCGCAGGATCGACATCGAATCGCTCTGCGCGGAGAAGGGCCTCCGGATCACCGAGCAAAGGCGGGTCATCGCTCGGGTCCTTTCCGAGGCGGAGGACCATCCGGACGTCGAGGCGCTGCACGGCCGGGCGTCGGCCATCGATCCCGGAATCTCCATCGCCACCGTCTACCGGACGGTCCGGCTCTTCGAGGAGGCCGGGATCCTCGAGCGGCACGATTTCGGCGACGGCCGCGCCCGCTACGAAGCCGCCGACGCGACCCACCACGACCATCTGATCGACGTCGAGACCGGCCGGGTGATCGAATTCGTCGACGAGGAGCTCGAGGCGCTGCAGCGGCGGATCGCCGAGAAGCTCGGCTATCGCCTCGTCGACCACCGGATGGAGCTCTACGCGGTCGCGCTCGACCGCAAGCGCTAGGCGCTCCCGACGCCGATTGCCGGCCGAGGCCGCGCCCCAGGCTCGACGGCTTTCAGATTTCCGGCGACGACCGCCGCCGCCGGCGGTGACCTGGATCACTCGAACTAGTCGCGACTTACGAGTGGATGGGCGACCCAGCTGGAACGTGCGCGGCCACGCGCCGCCACGCCCGTGCCTGGCCTCCCGTTCAGCGAGGCCCAGGATCGCGGCCGTCATGCTGAACTCGCCTCATACTCCGCCCTGGAGCCGCGGGGAGCGGGCGGAGACCTGTCCCTTCGAACAAGCTCGGGGTGACGGAGCGGGCCTCGAGCGACGAGGATGCGCGGACCCCCTAAAGTTCGGAAAAATTTGACGATTGAGGCTGGCGCGAATCGACTACATCTGTAATCGCATTGTCCCATGCAAGACACCGGAAAGCGCGAATATAGCGGCGGAGAGGCGGCGGCCAGCCTTCCAATCGCCAAAAGCCCGGTCCTGGAGCTTGCCGGCGACTATCATCGAGACGGCTATGCCGCGATCCGTGAGCTGATCGCCCCGGAGGTGGCGGCGGCTTTCCTGCGTTCCCTGAAAGGCGACATGGGCCCCGGGCCGATCCCGTTGAGCCGCGTGTCGCGCCACCCCAATCTGCTTCGCCGACCCGCCTTCGAAGTCTACGGCCACCATTATCCGCCGATGCTGTTCTTCCTTTGGGGGCTCACTCCGATCGTGTCGGGGCTCGTCGGCCGCAAGCTGCTTCCGACCTATGATTATTTTCGTATCTATCGCCGAGGCGACGTCTGCCGGGTGCATTTCGACCGCTACTCGTGCGAGCACAGCCTTTCGCTGACGCTCGGCTACAGCGACGGACTCCCGTGGGGGCTCGAAGTCGGAAGGACGGCGCACGAGCGGCCTTCGGCCCAAGTCGCGGAGGATTTCGGAGCGGAGCCGCATTCGACGGTGGCGATGGAAGTCGGGGACGCCGTTCTTTACCAGGGCGTGCGCCACCGTCACGGGCGGACGTCGCCCAATCCCAATGGCTGGTCGGCGCACCTCTTCCTTCACTGGGTCGATGCCGAGGGCCCGTATCGGGACCAGGCATTCGACGGACGCGCGGAGTCGCCGCCGGTCGATTTCAGCTTCGCCTGACCTATCGGCGCTTGCCGCGACGGCTTTCCCCGTGCTCCTTCGGATTCGACTTGGAGAAGGATGCGGATGGGGACGGTTCGGCTGGTGCTGCGCGGCGGGTGGATGGCCGGGCTTCTGATCGCATGCGTTCCGCTCCACTATCTCTGGAAGCTCGCGGGAACGCCTTCGCCCTGGCCTCGGCGCTTCCTGCGCGGGATCGGGCGGGCGGCGGGGATGCGCGTCAGGGTGGCGGGCGAGCCGCTCGCCGGCGGAGTACTGTTCGTCGCCAACCATATGAGCTGGCTCGACATCATGATCCTCGCCGGGGCGAGCGGGACGGCGTTCGTCTCCAAGGGAGAGGTGGGGCGCTGGCCGGTGGTCGGCTGGCTCGCCCGGATGAACAACACGGTGTTCGTCGAACGGGCCGCGCGGGCGGCGGTGCGCGACCAGGCGGATGCGCTTCGCGCCGCGCTCGGGCGGGGGCAGCCGGTCGCGCTCTTTCCGGAAGGGACCACCGACGGCGGCGCTAAGGTGCTGCCGTTTCGAGCCAGCCTGCTCGCCTCGCTCTACCCGCCCATCGCCGACGTAAGGGTTCAGCCGGTGGCGATCGACTATGGCGAGGCGGGGCGCGACATCGCCTGGGTCGGGGAGGAATCGGCGCTCGACAATCTCAAGCGGGTGCTGTCGCGGCGCGGCACGCTGGCGGTCACGCTCGCCTTCCTGAAGCCGATCGACCCGGCCGCGGTCGGCGACCGGAAGCGGCTGGCGGAGCTTTCGCGAGGGCGTATCGTCGCCGCGCTCGACCCTTCCGGCCCGGCGCCGGATCGCCTATAGGCGCGCGATGAACAGGCCCCGGACCTTCCAGGTCAGATCCTTCGGCTGCCAGATGAACGCCTATGACGGCGAGCGCATGGCCGAGCTGCTCCAGGCGGACGGCCTGGAAGCCGCGCCGGCCGGCGAGGCGGACCTCGTCGTGCTCAACACCTGCCACATTCGCGAGAAGGCGGCCGAGAAGGTCTATTCCGAGATCGGCCGGCTTCGCCGCGAGGACGGCACCTCGCCGATGATCGCCGTCGCCGGCTGCGTCGCCCAGGCGGAAGGCGCCGAGATCCCGCGGCGTGCGCCGAGCGTCGACATCGTTGTCGGTCCACAGGCCTATCACCGGCTGCCGGCGCTGGTCGCCGCGGCGGCCGGCGGCGCGCGGGCGGTCGATACCGACATGCCGCTCGACTCGAAGTTCGGAATTCTTCCGGCGCGGCGGCGGCAGGGGCCGAGCGCCTTCCTCACCGTCCAGGAAGGCTGCGACAAATTCTGTACCTATTGCGTCGTTCCCTACACCCGCGGCGCCGAGGTGTCGCGGCCGTGGGCGGCGGTGATGGACGAGGCTCGGGCGCTGGTCGACGGCGGCGCGAAGGAGATCACCCTGCTCGGCCAGAACGTCAACGCCTGGCGCGACCCCGACGGCCGGGGGGAAGGGCGCGGGCTCGAGCAGCTGATCGTCGCTCTCGATCGGCTGCCGGGGCTGGAGCGGATCCGCTACACGACCAGCCATCCCAACGACATGACCGAAGGCCTGATCCGGGCCCATGGCGAGGTCGGAGCCCTGATGCCCTATCTCCATCTGCCGGTTCAGTCGGGCAGCGATCGGATCCTGAAGGCGATGAACCGCAGCCACGACACCAAAAGCTATCTGGCGGTAATCGATCGGGTGCGCGCGGCCCGCTCCGACATCGCGATCTCGGGCGATTTCATCGTCGGCTTCCCGGGCGAGAGCGAGGAGGATTTCGAGGCCACCCTCGAAATCGTCCGCGCCGTGAACTACGCCCAGGCTTACTCGTTCAAATATTCCCCGCGCCCCGGCACCCCCGCCGCGGCCATGGAAGGGCAGGTTCCGGCTCCCGTGCAGGACGAAAGATTGCAGAGGCTGCAGGCGCTGATCGCGGAGCGGGCGCTCGCCTTCAACCGGGCCAGCGTCGGCCGGCGAACGTCGGTTCTGCTCGAGCGGCCGGGGCGCAAGCCGGGCCAGAAGGTCGGCAAGACGCCCTGGCTTCAGTCGGTTCATGTCGAGACGGAGGCTAAGATCGGCGACTTGATCGAGGTGGATTTGGTTTCGGCAGGGCCGAATTCCCTGGGCGGCAGCGTCGTTCCAGCGAAGGCTGGGACCCCAGGGGGTGAAGACCGCCTGCGCCTTTCACCCGCTGAGGCCCCAGCCTTCGCTGGGGCGACGAATTTGACCGGCGAGGCGGCGTAATGGCGCAGAAGAAAGCCGACGCGCCCGCCGCGCCGCGTGCCCGGCTCGAGATCGAGTTCGAGCAGCCGCATCTGCTCGGGCCGCTGTTCGGGGAGTTCGACCGCAACCTGGTGGCGATCGAGGACCGGCTCGGTGTCTATATCGCCGCGCGCGGGGCGAAGGTTCAGATCGAGGGCGAGCCCGAGGCCGCGGCGCGGGCGCGCGACGTCCTTCTCGGCCTCTACAACCGGCTGGACGAGGGGCAGGATATCGACGCCGGAGTGGTCGACGCGATCATCGCCATGTCGGGCCAGCCGACTCTCGACGGAATCATCACGCCGGAGGTGGCCGAGCCGCCCAAGGTGATGATCCGGACCCGCAAGAAGACGATCGTCCCGCGTTCCAAGATGCAGGCGGTCTACATGGAGGCGCTGGCCCGCGACGACATGATCTTCGCGCTCGGCCCGGCCGGCACCGGCAAGACCTATCTCGCCGTCGCCCAGGCGGTCCAGCAGCTCATCGGGGGATCGGTCGACCGGCTGATCCTGTCGCGACCGGCGGTCGAGGCGGGCGAGCGGCTCGGCTTCCTGCCCGGCGACATGAAGGAGAAGGTCGACCCCTATCTCCGACCGCTCTACGACGCGCTGTACGACATGCTTCCGGCCGAGCAGGTCGAGCGGCGGATCGCGAGCGGGGAGATCGAGATCGCCCCGATCGCCTTCATGCGCGGGCGGACCCTGAACGACGCCTTCATCATCCTCGACGAGGCGCAGAACACCACTCCGGCGCAGATGAAGATGTTCCTGACCCGCTTCGGGATGCGAAGCCGGATGGTGATTTGCGGCGATCCGCTGCAGGTCGACCTTCCCAATCCGGGCGCTTCCGGGCTCGGCGACGCGGTCGGCAAGCTCGAAGGGATCAAGGGCATCGCCACCGTCCGCTTCGGCGCCGGCGACGTCGTCCGCCACCCGCTGGTCGGGCGGATCGTCGAGGCTTATGAAGGGAAGCAGGGGTGAGGGCCGGAATGGCTACGGAGTTCGGAGCGCTCCGGCGTGCTCCCGGAGCCCGCCGATGATCCTCGTCGAATCGGATTCGTCCGCGGAGTGGGACAGTAGCGCCGCATTGGCCGCGCTCGCCGAAGGGGCGGTTCGCGCCGCGGTCGGCGCAAGCCGTCACGCCGGGCTGATCGACAGCCCGCTCGCCCTCGAAGTGTCGGTCAAGTTCGCCGCCGACGAGGAGGTCCGGGCTCTCAACGCCACCTATCGCGGCAAGGACAAGCCGACGAACGTCCTCTCATTCCCGATGATGGAAGCGGAGCTTCTCGACTCGATCGCCCGGGCCGACGGGGGCGAGGTGCTGCTCGGCGACATCGTGCTTGCGCATGGCGTGTGCGCCCGGGAGGCGGAGGAGAAGGCCATTCCGGCGAAGGATCATGCCGCCCATCTCCTGGTCCACGGCACTCTCCATCTGCTCGGCTACGACCATGAGGAGGGCGAGGAGGAGGCCGAGGTGATGGAGCGGGTGGAGCGCGAGGCCCTGGCCGGTCTCGGAATCGCCGATCCCTACGCGGTGCACGGCTGATGGCGGCGGAGGAACAGGACCTGTCGGCGCCGGCCCCGTCCAGCTTCTGGCGCGGGCTTCGGACCTTCCTCTTCGGCGAGGAGAGCGAGGCGACCCTTCGCGAGGAGATCGAGGAGGCGATCGAGAGCCATGAGGGCGAGGCGCCGGTGGTCGGCGACCTCTCGCCCATCGAGCGGCAGATGCTTCGCAACCTCCTCCACTTCGGCGAGAGCACGGTCGCGGACATCGCCGTTCCGCGCGGCGACATCATCGCGGTGCCCAGCGACATCGGTTTCGAGGCGCTCGTCGCCGCCTTCGCCGAGGCCGGGCACAGCCGCCTTCCGGTCTATGAGGAGAGTCTCGACCAGGTGGTGGGGATGATCCACATCAAGGACGTCTTCACCGTCCAGGTGACCGGCGCGGAGCCGCCGGAGGACGTGACGACGCTTCTTCGCAAGCCGCTCTACGTTCCCGAATCGATGGGCGTCCTCGACCTTCTCGCTCGGATGCGGGCCGACCGGGTGCACCTCGCCATCGTCGTAGACGAGTTCGGCGGGACCGAGGGCCTGGTGACCATCGAGGACGTGGTCGAGGAGATAGTCGGCGAGATCGAGGACGAGCATGACGAGGAAGCGCCGGGCCTGCTGATCGCGCTCGAGGACGGGATCTGGGACGCCGACGCGAGGGCCGAGCTCGAAGACGTCGCCGAGACGCTCGACGCTCGGCTGGCCGCCGTCGATGAGGATGTCGACACACTGGGCGGGCTGGCAACCGTCCTCGCCGGCCATGTCCCCCAGCCGGGCGAGATCGTCGCGCATCCCTCCGGCTGGCGGCTCGAGGTGACGGAAAGCGACTCGCGGCGGGTGACCCGCCTCCGGCTTCACGCGCCGGAGGAAGGCGCGCTCAGCGAGCCGTGAAGCGCGCTTAAGGACGCAAGGATCGGCAACTTTTGTGCAGTGCAGCGCGTTGGGGAGGTCAATCTCCTCTTCCTGAAAGCGCCACAGCATGACTTCCATCCAATCCGTCCGCCTCGGTTCCGTCTCTGACCCGAAGGGCGACGGCCCGTCCCTCTGGAAGTGGGGCGCGGCGGCCGGAGCGGTCGCGGGCGTGGCGGCGGCGGCATTCAACGCGTTCCAGGCGCGCAAGGCGGAGGAAGCCAATCCGCCTCTCGGTGAATTCGTCGAGGTCGACGGAGTACGGCTGCACTATGTCGAGCGCGGGGAGGGGCCGGTGGTGGTGCTGCTCCACGGCAACGGAACGATGGCCGAGGACTGGATCGCTTCGGGCGTGCTCGACGCGCTCGCGAAGACGAACAAGGTGGTGGCATTCGATCGTCCCGGCTTCGGCTGGAGCGAGCGGCCGAGGACGACGATCTGGACTCCGGCGGCGCAGGCGCGGCTCATCGCCGGCGCCCTCGCCCGCCTCGGTCACGGCGGAGCGACGGTCGTCGGCCACAGTTTCGGGACTCAGGTGGCGCTGGCGATTGCTCTCGATCATCCGGAAGCGGCGGCGAGGCTGGTGCTGATCTCCGGCTATTACTATCCGTCGGTCCGGCTCGACGTGCCTTTCGCGGCACCGCCGGCCGTTCCGGTGGTCGGCGACGCGATCCGCTACACCGTGTCTCCGCTGCTCGGCGCGGCGCTGCGCGGACCCGCAGAGCGCCAGATGTTCGCGCCGGCACCGGTGTCGCAAGGGTGGCGAACCCGCTTCCCCTTCGAGATGACGCTCCGGCCGTCCCAGGTCCGCGCCACCGCCGCGGACGCCGCGATCATGGTTCCCGCCGCCGCGACGCTCTCCGCTCGGCTCGGCGAGCTTCGGCTGCCGCTGACGATCGTCGCCGGTGAAGGGGACATGGTCGTCGATCCCGAAGGCCAGTCGGTCCGGCTGGCGGCGGACGTGCCGGGCAGCAAGCTGCTGGTGGTGCCGGGCGCGGGGCACATGGTTCACCACAGCGCGCTGGAGCCGGTCCTCGGCACCCTTGGCGGCGCCTAGGCCGTCGTTTCGCCTAAAGCATCAAAGGGACCAAGGCGCTTCGGCGGGTGAGATGCTTTGGCCGACCTTCGAGTTGGGGGTGGAGCGAAAGTGTCGCTACTGAACAGCTTGACCGCGGTCGGCCGGCGCGGGCGAATCGCACCGGCCCTCTGGTCGCTTCGCTGCTTCGGGTAAAACCGCCCACCGCCGCGGCGTCGCGGCTTCCCGCGATTGCCTCGTGCGCGGCGCGATGCTCTAAGCGGACATGGCTTATGAACATGTCCGGCTGGACTTCAGCCCCGCCGCGGTCGCGACCCTGACGATCGCGCGCCCCGACAGGCTCAACGCCCTGTCCGCGCGGACGGTCGACGAGCTTCGCGAGGCGGTCGAGGAGACCGGGCGGTCGGGCGCGCGCTGCCTGCTCCTGACCGGCGAGGGGCGGGGCTTTTCCTCGGGAGCCGACCTGGCGGGGGGCGGCGGCCTTCCCGAGGACGCGGGAGCGGCGCTCGAAAAGCATTTCAATCCGCTGGTCGAGGCCCTGTTCGCGCTCGAGATGCCGGTGGTGGCGGCGGTGAACGGGCCGGCCGCCGGCGCGGGCTGTTCGCTGGCGCTCGCCGCCGACATCGTGATCGCGGCGCGTTCGGCCTATTTCCTGCAGGCCTTCGTCAATATCGGCCTCATTCCCGATGCCGGAGCGACGTGGCTCTTGCCGCGCCTCGCCGGCCGGGCTCGGGCGATCGAGATGATGATGCTCGGCGAACGTATCCCCGCCGAGCAGGCGCGCGACTGGGGGATGATCGCGCGGGTCGTCGAAGACGGGGATCTTGCCGAGGAGAGCGTGGCTCTGGCGACCCGGCTGGCGCAGGGGCCGACGGTGGCGCTGGGCCTCATCCGCCGGCTCGCGCGCGAGGCTCAGGACCGGCCGCTCGGCGAGGCGCTCGCGGCCGAGCGCGCGGCTCAGCGCGAGGCGGGAGCAAGCGAGGATTTCAAGGGCGCGGTGATGGCGTTCCTTCAGAAAAGGCAGCCGAGGTTCGAGGGGAAGTAGATTCCCCTCCTCCCCGTGCCGGGGAGGATTTATTGCGTCGGTTCGGCGCCCGGCTTAAAGCGCCCCTCATGGCAACGACGATCGAAGAGCTGGAATCCCGCCGCCGGCGGGCGGAGATTGGCGGCGGCGAGGCGCGCATCGCCGCACAGCATTCCAAGGGGCGGCTGACCGCTCGGGAGCGGCTAACGGTTCTGCTCGATGAGGGCAGCTTCGAAGAATATGACATGTTCGTCGAGCATAATTGCGCCGACTTCGGGATGGAGGCGCAGAAGGTACCCGGCGACGGAGTCGTCACCGGATCAGGAACGATCAACGGGCGGCTGGTCTACGTCTTCGCCCAGGATTTCACCGTGTTCGGCGGCTCTCTGTCGGAGCGCCACGCCCAGAAGATCTGCAAGATCATGGACATGGCGATGAAGGTCGGAGCGCCCGTCGTCGGCCTGAACGACAGCGGCGGAGCGCGAATCCAGGAAGGCGTGGCGAGCCTCGCCGGCTATGCCGAGGTGTTCCAGCGCAACGTCCTCGCCTCCGGCGTCGTCCCGCAGATCAGCGTCATCATGGGTCCGTGCGCGGGCGGCGCCGTCTACTCGCCGGCGATGACCGACTTCATCTTCATGGTGAAGGATTCGAGCTACATGTTCGTCACCGGGCCCGACGTGGTGAAGACGGTGACCAACGAGGTGGTGACCCAGGAGGAGCTGGGTGGGGCGGTCACCCACACCACCAAATCGGGAGTCGCCGACGTCGCGTTCGAGAACGACATCGACGCCCTTCTCGCCACCCGCGAATTCTTCGACTTCCTGCCCCTGTCGAACCGCCACGATCTTCCGGAGCGGCCGAGCGTCGATCCGTGGGATCGAGTCGAGGAGAGCCTCGACACGCTGATCCCCGACAGCGCCGCCAAGCCCTACGACATGCACGAGCTGATCCGGAAGGTCGTCGACGAAGGGGACTTTTTCGAGATCCAACCCAATCATGCCGCCAACATCATCGTCGGCTTCGGGCGGGTCGAGGGACGCACCGTGGGGATCGTCGCCAACCAGCCGATGGTGCTGGCCGGAGTGCTCGACATCGCAAGCTCGAAGAAGGCGGCGAGGTTCGTGCGCTTCTGCGACGCCTTCGACATTCCGATCCTGACCTTCGTCGACGTCCCGGGCTTCCTTCCCGGAGTGGCGCAGGAGCATAACGGCATCATCAAGAACGGCGCGAAACTGCTCTTCGCCTATGCCGAGGCGACGGTGCCGAAGATCACCGTGATCACCCGCAAGGCCTATGGCGGCGCCTACGACGTCATGGCGTCGAAGCATCTTCGCGGCGATCTGAACTACGCCTGGCCCTCCGCCGAGATCGCCGTGATGGGCGCCAAGGGCGCGGTCGAGATCATCTTCCGGAAAGACATTGGAGACCCGGAGAAGATCGCCGCCCGCACCGCCGAATATGAGGCGCGCTTCGCCAATCCGTTCGTCGCCGCCTCGAAGGGCTTCATCGACGAGGTGATCACGCCGAGCTCCACCCGCCGCCGGATCGCGCTCGGCCTTCGCAAGCTTCGCGACAAGCAGCTCGAGAATCCGTGGAAGAAGCATGACAACATTCCGCTCTAGGTCCCGGTGAGCGACCGTTACGACGCGCTCGAGCGGTTGCAGCGGCTTCGCGACAGCGGGGCTCTGACCGACGAGGAGTTCCAGGCCGAGAAGAGGCGGCTGCTCGGCCATGGCGCGCCCGACGCGGTGGGCGCGCCTCCGGCCGGCGAGGAATCCCAGGTCGCGGAGATAGGGGCCGAGAACCACTCGCGCCTGCCGCTCTACCTTCTGATCGCGGCGGGGACCCTGATCGTGGCGGTCGTCGCCGGGCTCCTGCTCGGGCGGGTGGTCAGCGGTCCGGGCGGGGAGAATCGCAGCCAGGCCGTGGTGCCCGAGGAGAATTTCGCCGGCGACTTGAACCTGGTCGAGGCGCCGGCGCCGGTCGACGTAAGGAGCCTCGCTCCCGCCGAGCAGCTCGACCGGGCGTTCCAGGCGGCGTTCGGAGCGAAGGGCGCGGCCACGCTTCAGGTCGCGGCTTCCTCCGCAGACGGCGCGGACTCCGTCGCCGAGACGGTGCGCTACACGCCGGGCAAGCTCGTCTGGGCGCCGTTCGGGCCGGTGCTGGTCAGCGAGGGAAAGGTTTCCGACGCGGCCCACGTCAGCGCCGGCAGGATCGCCGTCGATTATCTGAAGCCGACGGGGGATGGATTCGAGCTGGTACGCGCCTGGCCGGCGGCGGTCGCGACCGGATCCTCCGGGCAGGTCGCGCGCTGGAGCGTCAGCAGCCGGTTCGGCGACCTTCCGGTGATCGTCTCGGAGGGCGGAGGAACCTGGCAGGGCTATACCTGCTCGTCGGCCAAGCTCACCGAGCTTCGCCCCGAAGGCCCCGTCGAGATCGCCTCCGTCCCGCTCTCCTATGACGATTCGGGCGCCGGCACCGAGGAGGGTACGGGTACTTCCATCGCCGGGCGGATCATCAACGTCGTGAGAGGCGTGTCGTTCGACGTCGTCTACACCGGGGCGCGCTCGTTCAGCGAACATTGGGCGCGCGGCGCGGGCGGCGGCTACGCCGTCTCGGGCGGCTCCGGAATCAAGACCTGCTAGGATGACCGATTTCGCCGGCGAGGACGTGCTGGTCGGCCTGGTCGCGGCGGGTCTGGTCTTCTGGATCCTGCTGACGGTGCAACGCGGCCTTCGCGACTCGCGACTTCCGATCGGGCGGGGCCATGTCGACCGCGAGGAGCGGCCCGGCGCTTTCCGCGCCTTGGCCCTCCTCTACGGCGCCGCGGCCCTTCTGGCCGCGTTCATCGCCCTCGACCTCCTGTTCAACCTTCGCGAGAGGCTCTCCCTATGAAGCTCGGCCGCCTGAACCATGTCGGAATCGCCACGCCCTCGATCGAAGGATCGGTCGCCTTCTACCACGACGTGATGGGGGCCCAGGCGATCGGCGAGCCGTTCGAGCTTCCCGCGCAGGGAGTGAAGGTCTGCTTCGTCGACACGCCCAACAGCCAGATCGAGCTGATCGAGCCGCTCGGCGAGTCGAGCCCGCTTCACGGTTTCCTGGCGAAGAACCCGGCCGGGGGGCAGCATCACCTCTGCTACGAGGTCCCGGACATTGACGAGGCCAAGGCCTGGTTCGAGGCGAAGGGCGCAAAGGTGCTCGGCGAGCCGCGCATCGGAGCGCACGGAACGCCGATCTTCTTCGTCCATCCCAAGGACATGGGGGGAGTGCTGACGGAGATTATGGAGAGCCCCAAGGCGCACTGAACTGGCGCATGGTGCGCTAAGAGCGTATGAGGCTGCTATGACGGAGAAAGTGACCATCGAGATCGCCGAGGCGGATTTGGCCGAGCTTCGCGACTGGGCGAGCAACAGCGAGCAGAGCGTCGAAGCTCTGATCCAGGTCGCCCTTCAGGAGTACATGATCGCCGTTCGTGAGGACCACGCCGACCTCGAGGAGAGAATGAAGGGGCCCTTCTACTCCCTCGAAGAGGTTGAAGAGCATCTCGCCGCCCGGCGACGCCCCCGGACTGAAGCAGCCGAATAGTGCGCTTGTCGTTCGGGGAGCGTGCCCGTAACGACCTCGCGCGCATCTGGGACTTCAACGCCCAGCGTAGCGAAGCATGGGCCGAAAAGGTACAGCGCCGGCTAGTTCAGCGCGCGTCCGGCCTTCTCGGCGCCCCGCGCTCCGGACGCAAGATCACGAAGGCCGGAATTCGACGAATGTCGGTGCCTGACATCCAGTACGTCATCGACTACCGGCTCAAGGTAGACGTCATTGAAATAGTGCGTATCCGCAGCACCCGAGAAATCTCATGAGCACCGACAAACCCACTCCCGCCGACTGGACCGCCGCCGCCTCGAAGGAGGTGAAGGGCAAGGATCTCACCTGGCACACGGTGGAGGGGATCCCGGTAAAGCCGCTCTACACCGGCGAGGACGTCGCCGGAATCGATCCGGGCCTCCCCGGCTTCGCGCCGTTCACCCGCGGGCCCTATGCCTCGATGTACACGGGCCGCCCGTGGACGATCCGGCAATATGCCGGCTTCTCGACCGCGGAGGATAGCAACGCCTTCTACCGCCGCAACCTCGCGGCCGGGCAGAAGGGGCTTTCGGTCGCCTTCGACCTCGCCACCCACCGGGGCTATGACAGCGATCATCCGCGGGTCACCGGCGACGTCGGCAAGGCCGGAGTCGCGATCGACACGGTCGAGGACATGAAGATCCTGTTCGACGGAATCCCGCTCGACACGATGTCGGTGTCGATGACGATGAACGGCGCCGTGCTCCCGGTCATGGCCTTCTACATCGTCGCGGCGGAGGAGCAGGGGGTCGCCCAGGCGCAGCTCTCGGGGACGATCCAGAACGACATCCTGAAGGAGTTCGCGGTCCGCAATACCTACATCTACCCGCCCGAGCCCTCGATGCGGATCGTCGCGGACATCATCGCCTACACCAGCGCGCACATGCCGCGGTTCAACTCGATCTCGATCTCCGGCTACCATATGCTGGAGGCGGGGGCGACGGCGGTCCAGGAGCTCGCCTTCACGCTCGCCGACGGAATGGAATATGTCCGTGCCGCCCAGGCCAAGGGGCTGGAGGTCGACGCGTTCGCGCCGCGTTTGTCCTTCTTCTTCGGGATCGGCATGAACCTCTTCATGGAGGTCGCCAAGCTTCGCGCGGCGCGAAAGCTATGGCACCGGATCATGAGCGAGTTCGGAGCGAAGAACCCCAAGTCGCTGATGCTTCGCACCCATTGCCAGACGTCAGGCGTGTCGCTGACCGAGCAGGACCCCTGGAACAACGTCGTCCGGACGACGATCGAGGCGATGGCGGCGGTGCTCGGCGGAACCCAGTCGCTCCACACCAACAGCTTCGACGAGGCGATCGCCCTTCCCACCGACTTCTCGGCCCGGATCGCGCGCAACACCCAGCTCATCCTCGCCGAGGAAAGCGGGATCGCCAACGTCGCCGATCCGCTCGGCGGGAGCTATTATGTCGAGAGCCTTACCGAGGCGCTCGCCGATCAGGCCTGGGCTCTGATCGAGGAGGTCGAGGGGCTGGGCGGGATGACGGCGGCGGTGCGCGACGGAATGCCCAAGCGGCGGATCGAGCAGGCCTCGGCCGAGCGCCAGGCAAAGGTCGATCGCGGCGAGACGGTGATCGTGGGGGTGAATCGCTACCGGCTCGATGACGAAATGCCGATCGACATCCTCGAGGTCGACAACGACCGGGTGCGAAGCGGCCAGATCGCCCGGATCGAGCGGGTTCGGACCGAGCGGGACGAGGCCAGGTGCGCGGCGGCGCTGGGCGCGCTGACGCGGGCGGCGAAGAACAATCCTCCCCTGCAAGGGGAGGGGGACCAGGCGAAGCCGGGTGGAGGGGCTGCTCCGGACTCCGTGCCAGCCTCTCCACCGGGCTCCACCCGGTCCCCCTCCCCGTCCCTGGGAGGACAAGAAGGCAATCTCCTCGCCCTAGCCGTCGAAGCCGCCCGCGCCCGCGCCACCCTGGGCGAGATCAGCTCGGCGCTCGAGGAGGCGTGGGGACGCTACGACACGGTGCCGGAGCCGGTTCGGGGCGTTTACGGCGCGGCCTATGCCGGCGACGCGCGCTGGGGACAGGCGGAGGAGGGGGTCGAGGCGATCGGCCGCCGGCTCGGCCGAAAGCCGCGCCTGCTCGTCGCCAAGATGGGCCAGGACGGCCACGACCGAGGCGCCAATCTCGTCGCCTCCGCCTTCGCCGATTTGGGCTTCGAGGTCGTCTCCGGCCCGCTCTTCCAGACTCCCGAGGAAAGCGCGCGCATGGCGGTTGAGAAGGACGTCGACGTGGTCGGCGCCTCGAGCCTCGCCGCCGGTCACAAGACCCTCGTTCCCGAGCTGATCGGCCACTTGCGCGACCTCGGCCGGGCGGACATCAAGGTCGTGGTGGGCGGGGTCATCCCGTCCCAGGATTACGACATGCTCCGCGAGGCGGGCGTCCAGGCGATCTTCGGCCCCGGCACCAACCTGGTCGACGCGGCCGGCGAGGTTCTGAAGCTGCTCGGCCACAACATGCCGCCATTGGAGGAAGCCGCCGAATGAACCTGAGCAGCGAAATGGCCCCGTTCCCCCCGAGCGAAGTCGAGGGGCGCACCTCGGGCGCTCGTGCGGCGCCCCTTCGCTACGCCCGGGACGAACGGGTCAGGACCGACTGGACCCGCGCGGAGATACGCGCTCTGTTCGAGATGCCCTTCCTCGACCTCGTCTTCGAGGCGCAGGCGGTGCACCGCCGGCACCACCCGGCGAACGAGGTCCAGCTCTCCACCCTGCTGTCGATCAAGACCGGCGGATGCCCGGAGGATTGCGGCTATTGCAGCCAGTCGGCGCACTCGAAGAGCGGCCTCAAGGCCGAGAAGCTGATGGACGTCGAGGGCGTGCTTCTCGCCGCCGCCGAGGCGAAGGCGGCGGGCTCGGGGCGCTTCTGCATGGGCGCCGCGTGGCGGGAGCCCAAGGATCGCGACATGGATGCGCTCTGCGCGATGGTCGCGGGCGTCAAGGCAATGGGCCTGGAGACCTGCATGACGCTCGGCATGCTCGGCGAGGGGCAGGCGAAGCGGCTCGCCGGGGCGGGGCTCGATTATTACAACCACAACCTCGACACCTCGCCCGAACATTATGGCGCGGTGATCACCACCCGGACCTGGCAGGACCGGCTCGATACGCTCGAGCGGGTTCGCTCGGCGGGAATGTCGGTATGCTGCGGCGGGATCGTCGGAATGGGCGAGAGCCGGGAAGACCGAGTGGGCTTCCTCCACGCGCTCGCCACCCTTCCGGAGCACCCGCAGAGCGTTCCGATCAACGCGCTCGTGCCGGTCAAGGGCACGGTGCTCGGCGACATGCTGGCGGGCACGCCGCTGGCCAAGATCGACGACATCGAGTTCGTCCGGACCGTCGCGGTGGCGCGGATCCTGATGCCCGAGGCCATGGTTCGGCTGTCGGCCGGACGGGAGAGCATGAGCGAAGCGGCGCAGGCGCTCTGCTTCATGGCCGGAGCGAACAGCATCTTCACGGGCGACAAGCTGCTGACCACCGGCAATGCCGGAGCGGGGGCGGACTCGGCCTTGTTCGAAAAGCTGGGGCTGCGGGCGATGTCGGGCGAGGAACCGGCACGAGCCGCGGCGGAATGAGATGCCTGCTCCTCGCGGCGGCGAGCCTTTTCCTGCTTGCGGCGGCCCCGCCCCCGGCGCCGGCTGCGCCCGCCGGAAAAGCGATCGTCATCGGCAAGAGCTACCGGCTTCGCGACGCGGGCGCCGGCGTCGAGCGGGTTGTCAATGTCTACCTTCCCCACGGCTACGCCAAGGCCCCCGGCAAAGCCTATCCCGTCTTGTACCTGATCGACGGCGGGGTGGATCAGGACTTCGTCCATATCGTCGGGACCAGCCAGCTCGGCGGCGCCTGGGGGCGGCAGCAGGAGGCGATCGTCGTCGGGGTGGAGACGAAGGATCGCCGGAGCGAACTGGTCGGGCCGACGCGCGATCCCGCCTTGCTCGCCAAATATCCGACGGCGGGGCACTCGGCCGCGTTCCGCCGTTTCCTGCGCGTTACGGTGAAGCCGTTCGTGGCGGCGAATTTCCGGACCAACGGGCAGGACGGAGTGATCGGGGAATCGCTCGCCGGCCTCTTCATCTTCGAAACCTGGTTGCGCGAGCCCGATCTGTTCGGCGCCTATGCGGCGATCAGCCCGAGCCTGTGGTGGGACAAGGAGGCGCTTTCCCGCGAGGCCGCCACGCTGATCGGCCCTCGCCAGGCGGGAAAGCGGCTCTATCTGGCGACCGCCGATGAAGGGCCCGACATGAAGGCGCCGGTCGACCGGGTGGTCGCGGCGCTTGGGAGGGCGCGGAACTGGTGCTACGCACCGCGCGGCGACCTTACCCACGCAACCGTCTACCACGCGGTTTCGCCCACCGCGCTGCAGTTCCTCTTCCCTCCGCAAACTCCTCCCGATCCACAGAGCGGCTTCGAGATTTCATGTTCAAAAAAATCCTGATCGCCAACCGGGGCGAGATCGCCTGCCGGGTCATTCGCACGGCGAAGAAGATGGGCATCAAGACGGTGGCGGTCTATTCCGACGCCGACGCCAGGGCGCCTCACGTGCTGATGGCGGACGAAGCGGTTCGGCTCGGGCCGGCGCCGGCCAGCGAAAGCTATCTGAAGGCCGAGCTGATCCTTCTCGCCTGCAAGGAGACCGGCGCGGAAGCGGTCCATCCGGGCTACGGCTTCCTCTCCGAACGCGAGAGCTTCGCGCGGGCGTTGGAGGAAGCGGGAATCGCCTTCATCGGGCCGCCGCCGAACGCGATCGCGGCGATGGGCGACAAGATCGAATCGAAGAAGCTCGCCAAGGCCGCCGGGGTGAACGTCGTCCCCGGCTTCCTCGGCGACATCGCGAGCACCGACGACGCCGTCCGGATCGCCGGCGAGATCGGCTATCCGGTGATGATGAAGGCGTCGGCCGGCGGCGGCGGCAAGGGGATGCGCCTCGCCTGGTCCGAGACGGACGTCCGCGAAGGCTTCGAGGCGACCAAGCGCGAAGGCCTCGCGAGCTTCGGCGACGACCGGGTCTTCATCGAGAAGTTCATCGAAAGCCCCCGCCACATCGAGATCCAGGTGATGGGCGATAAGCAGGGCAACATCGTCTACCTGGGCGAGCGCGAATGCTCGATCCAGCGCCGCCACCAGAAGGTGGTCGAGGAGGCGCCGTCGCCGTTCGTCACGCCGGCGATGCGCAAGGCGATGGGGGAGCAGGCGGTCGCCCTTGCCCGCGCGGTCGGCTATTACAGCGCGGGCACGGTGGAGCTGATCGTCAGCGGGGCCGATCCGACCGGCGAGAGCTTCTACTTCCTCGAGATGAACACCCGGCTCCAGGTCGAACATCCCGTCACCGAGGAGGTGACCGGACTCGACCTCGTCGAGCTGATGATCCGGGTCGCGGCGGGCGAGGCGCTTGGCTTCGGCCAGGAGGACGTGCGGCTGAACGGCTGGGCGATCGAGAACCGAGTCTATGCGGAGGATCCGTATCGGGGCTTCCTTCCGTCGACGGGGCGGCTGGTCCGCTACAGGCCCCCGCAGGCAAGCGTCTCCGCGGAAGGGGAGGGACTCGTCCGGGTCGACGACGGCGTGTTCGAGGGCGGCGAGGTGTCGATGTTCTACGACCCGATGATCGCCAAGCTGGTCACCTGGGCGCCGACCCGCGAAGCGGCGATCGACCGGCAGATCGAGGCGCTCGATTCGTTCGCGATCGAGGGGATCGGGCACAATGTCGACTTCCTCTCGGCGCTGATGCAGCACCCGCGCTTCCGCTCCGGCGCGATCACCACCGGGTTCATCGCCGAGGAATATCCCGAAGGCTTCCACGGCGCTCCGGCGGACGCGACTCTGGTCGAGGATCTGGCGGTGCTCGCCGCCTTTGTCGGAATGACGAGCGACGAGCGCGCCTGCGAAGTCAGCGGGCAGCTTGGGAGTCCGGTCCCGCCGCCGCCGCAGCGGGTCGTGACGATCGACGGCCGCGAGCTTTCGGTCCAGTTCGACGGCTTCGACGGAGGGCTCATCGCCTATGTCGACGCCGGCGAGGGGCGCGAGCTGATCGGGCGCTGGCAGCCCGGCCAGCGCCTGCTCAAGGCGACGATCGACGGCCGGAGCCGCACCGTCCAGGTCGCCCGGCAGGGCCGGCAATGGCGGCTGACGGCGCGCGGCGCGGCCCACGCCGTCACCGTGCTTCCCGCCCATGTCGCGCAGCTTAGCCGGCACATGATCGAGAAGGTTCCGCCCGACCTTTCCAGGTTCCTGATCTGCCCGATGCCGGGCCTGCTCACCGCGCTCAATGTCGGCGAGGGCGACCGGGTCGAGGCGGGGCAACCGCTCGCAGTGGTCGAGGCGATGAAGATGGAGAACATCCTTCGCGCCGAGAAAGCGGGAACGGTGAAGGCGGTCAACGCCAAGCCGGGCGAGAGCCTTGCCGTGGACGCGGTGATTTTGGAGTTCGAGTAAGGATAGGGGAAGGGGAAGGAAGAAGAAGGCCCTCATCCCAGCCTTCTCCCGCAAGCGGGAGAAGGGGCGTGCCGGCGGTTGCCCTTCTTCCCCCTCTCCCGCCTGCGGGAGAGGGCGGGGTTAGGGTCTTCTTCTTCCTCCTACATCCGCGCCGGCAGCCGGATTTCGAAGCAGGCGCCCGTCTCGGCCGGAACGCTCTCGATCGTCCCGCCGCAGGCGTCGAGGAGGGAGCGGGCGATGGCGAGGCCGAGGCCGGAGCCGCCTTCGGCGCGGCGGCTGGTATGGAACGGCTCGAAGATGCGGTCGTGATCGGCCGGCGGGATTCCGGGGCCGTCGTCGCGGAGGGCGAGCCTGACTCGGGCGCCCTCCGGCCTCGCCGAGATCGCGACCCGGCTCGCGCCGGCCTGACGGCTGTTCTCGACCAGGGTCTCGACGACGCTGGAGACCAGCTCCTCGGGCGCGCAGACCTTCGGAAGCGGAGGGAGATCGAGGTCAACCCTGAATCCGGCGCGGCGATGAGCGTCGGCTACCTTGACGGCCGCCTCTTCGATGTCGCTCGCCGCGTCCTCCGGAGCGGCGGCCATGTCGGCCCGGGCGAGGTCGAGCAGCCGGCGAAGCAAATGCGAAAGCCGGTCGGCGTCGGCGGCTGCGTTGCCGAGGAAGCGGCGGCGTTCCGATTCCTTCATCGTCGGATGCTCGTCGATCAGCTCGAGGGCCCCTTTTATGCCGGCGATCGGGGTCTTGAGCTCGTGGCTGACCGCGGCGGCGAAGTCGCGCAGGTAGCGGCCCCGGCGCTCGATCCGGGCGGCCATCGCGGCGAAGTTCAGATAGAGGCTTCGAATCTCGACCGCCGCCGTGACGGGCGGCTCGGGAACGCTCACCGCGCCTCGGGCGACGTTCTCGGTCGCCTCGCCGAGCGCCTCGATCGGCCGCGCAATCCCGCGCGAGAGGAGGCCGGCGAGGACCAGCAGGGTTGCGAAGATGAGCGCGATGCCGAGCGCGATCTTGCCGCGATCCTGGTAGATTCCGACGAACAGGCCGCGCGGGCTTCGCGACAGCATCAGGACCCCGATCACCCGGCCGCCGCCCTCGATCGGGCGGGTGTAGTGGACTCGGACGCTGGAGGCGCGGCTGAGCACCTCGAGGGCGTAGCGCGGCGCATAGTCGGCGCGGCGGCGAAGGAGGGTCGTGGTCTCGCCGGCGAGCGCGCGTCGAACCTCGGGGAGGTGGGCGTAGCTCGCGCGGTAATCCTCGCCGCCGTAGACGACGATCCCCCGGGCATCGAGGATCCGGGCGGCGGCGAGCGTCGTTCGCGAGGCGTCGCGAATGACCGGGGCGATCCGAAAGCCCGCGAGCCGCGCCGGAGCTTCGGCCGCGAGCGGCGTGCCGCGCCACTCGGGCTGCTCGGGAAGGATCGGCATGGCCCGAAGGTCGATGGTCGGGAGCTGAGGATCGAGCCGGTCGGGCGGCGGCGGCAGGGGCTCGGGCCAGGCCGCGCGATAGGCGGCGGCGACGACCGCTCCTTCGGCGATCAGCTCCGCCTCGGTCTGCTGGACGAGGGTATTTTCGTAGACGCGGAGAAAGACGGCGCCCACGCCCGGCAAGGCCGCCACGAACAGCAGGGTCAGGAACAGGATGGTACGCAGGCGAAGCGCCGGCCAGTGGCGCTTGGCGAATTGCTTGACCGGGTCGATCAAGCCGCCTGTTCTCCCATGCAGCGGCCGATCCGGTAGCCGACCCCGGGCCGGGTCTCGATGAGGTCTCCGGCGCCGGCCTGGGCGAATTTGTGGCGCAGGTTGCGGATGTGGCTGTCGATGGTCCGGTCGGTGATCGCGAAGCCGGGGCCGTGAAGCCGGTCGATGATCGAGTCGCGGGTGAACACCTTGGACGGAAGGCCCGCGAGCAGGAGGAGGAGCTGGAACTCGGTGACGGTGACCGGCACGTCGGAGCCGTCCCAGCGCGCTTCCCAGGCCTCGGGATCGAGGCGAAGGCGGTTATGGACGACGACCGTCTTCGGCCCCGGCTCGGCGGCGGAGCGGCTACCCCGCTTGAGAATGGCGGCGACCCGGGCGACCACCTCCCTGGGCGAAAAGGGCTTCACGACATAATCGTCGGCGCCGAGCTCGAGGCCCACCACCCGGTCGATCTCGTCGTCGCGCGAGGACAGGAAAAGGATCGGAAGGTCGCCGGAAGCGCGAAGCCGGCGGCAGACTTCCAGCCCGTCCATGCGTGGCATGTTGATGTCGAGCACGACGAGGTCCGGCCGGTCGCGCTCCACCGCGGCAAGGCCCGCCTCGCCGTCTCCGGCCTCGGCGGTTTCCATGCCCGCCTTGCCGAGCGCGAAGCTTAGCACCTCGCGGATGTGGGGATCGTCGTCGACGATCAGGATCCTGTGGCTCATCGCGTTCATGTCTTTCACCGCTCCGTGGTCGCTGTCAAAGTTGGCAGGGTCGCGCCGCCGCAAGGGCGGCGCTCCGCGGCGGCGCGGGGGAGGCGGCGCTCGGCGGCGAGCCGGTGCGCCTCGCCGAGCCGGCGGGCATTTCGCCACGTCCAGCCGCGCCAGTCCGACTGCGCCGGCTCAAGATCGTCGAGGATCAGGTTGCGCACCCAGGCCGCACGGTCGCGAGTCGCCGGCGGAAGGGGCCGGCTTTCGAGCTCGACCAGCGAGAGCAAGGCGGAGGGGCCGAGCTGCTGGAGGTAGCAAAGGTCGAGCGCGGCGCCGCGGCCGCCCACCTCCCGCGCATGGCCTACGTTCCAGCGGGCGGCGACGGCGCCGAGATCGACGAAGGCGCAGGCCGAGAGGGCGGCGAGTGCGGCGAGGGCATTGGCGTTGATCAGCCACGCTCCGCTTCGCCCACGGGCGATCCGCCAGCAGATGAGGAGCAGCCCGACCGCGACGAGCGCCATCCAGACGAAGGCGGCGATGCGCAGCCGGGTCAGCGAATAGGCCTCGATATAATCGAGCGTGCGGAGCGCCGTCGAGGCGACGAGGAGCACGTTCTGGGCGATCCAGGCGTAGACCAGCCGCCGGATCGAAGCGCTCGCGGCGAGCGGCGAGCCCGGCCGGAGCGTCGCCAGGACGAACAATCCCGCAAGCAGGGCGGTGGCGATCAGCGGATAGGCGCCGCGATGGGCGTATTGCGCCAGTGTCATCCGGTCCGGAAGCGGCGCGCCGCTCCACAGGAAGGCGAGGTCGAGGCCGTTCTGGACCGCGAAGAGGGCGTTGAAGGCGAGCAGCGAGAGCGTGACCGAAGGCGCGCTCGCGCCGGGGAGAGCGAAGCTTCGCTCCGGGCCGTCACGGCCGCGGTGGATCGCCGGCAGGCGCGGCCGGAACAGGGCCCAGAGCGGGAAGCCGGCGGCAAACCAGAAGGCCAGGCGGGTGATCGAGAAGCCGGTCATCAGAGCGGGAAGGGTGAGGCGGGACAGAGCGTCGGAGATGAGCGGGTTGGCCGCCGCGAACAGCGCGCCGAAGACGAGGCTTCCGATCAGCGGCAGGACGAGCAGCGGCAGCCGCGCTGCGATGCCCAGAGCGCCGCGCCGCCGCCGCCGGGCGCCGCCGAGCGCGCCGAGCTCCGGCAAGGGTCCGAGCAGGCTTCGGACCGCATGGGCGAAAAGGCACAACGTCCAGCGCCAGGCGTCGTCGAAGCCTTTCGAGCGCGCAAGCATCGCCGCGAGGCTCGCGGCGCCCCAGAACAGGCCGGCGGCGATCAACGAGGGATCGTCGGCGAGGGCGGCGGCGAAGGTCAGAGCCAGAGCGAGCGCCACCAGTGCCGGGCGGCTTCGGCGGAGCGTGGGGTGAACCAGGATCAGCGCGAGCAACAGGAGCACGGCGAACAGCCCCGCGGTCGCTCCGATCCGCTGGAAGAAGAACAGCCCGTCGGCCAGCGCGACGAGAGCGGCGGCGAGCACCACCTTCAGTGCAAAGCTTAAATTGGTAAAGGCGCGCGGCGCGGGGGCGGCGGCCGGTGCGGCTTGGGGTGCGGCGAGCTCCAACTTATCCTCCCTGTCAGGAGGGGCGGAAGTGGGCGTCGGCGATGGAGCCGCTGCACCGGCGGCGGCGGAGGCACCGCGGCGATGTCGTGCAGTTTCGGTGCAGGCGCCCTAGCCGCCGGTTCGAAGCCGGATCAGCGCGTCCGGGGTTCGGCGGGGGCCGGCGCCGTTCGCCTCGCGGATGAAGTCGGCGGTGACGCCATGGTCGCGTAGTCGGACGATCTCGCGCGGCGAGAGTCCGGTATAGCCGAGGCTTCGAAGCGCCCGGACGAAATCGACGCCGACGCCGTGGTCGCGAAGCTCGACCAGCTCGGCCGGGCCGGAAGCGTATCCGGCCTCGCGCAGGGCTCCGGCGAACTCGGCGGAAACGCCGTGGTCGCGCAGCAGGATGACGTCGCGCACCGGTAGGTCGGCGAAGCCCAGACGGCGAAGCGCGCCAAGGTAGGAGGGCGAGACTCCGTGATCGCGCATCTCGACGAGCGTGTCGGCGGGCAGGGCGGTGAGCCCGGCGCGGACCAGCTCTCGGATGAAGTCTGGGCCGACGCCGTGGTCGCGCATCCGGATCAGCGCCTCGAGCGAGCCGACGCGGTAACCCAGGCCGCCCATTTCACGCAGGTAAGCGAGGCTGGCGCCGTGATTACCGGAGTCGACCAGCGCGTCGAGAGTCGGTCGGGCGTAGTGCTGGCGCGCAAGCTCGTCGATCAGCTCCACGCCGGTGTCGGTCATTGCGAGCTGGAAGAGCTGGCCCTCGGTCGGCGTTCCGTAGCCGCGCCGAGCAAGCTCCGCCGCGAAGGCCGCCGAGGGAAGGAAGCGGCACTCGCCGCTGCCGCGTCCGCCCGTGGCGCTGCCGCGGCAATCCAGGTTCCCGGCGTCACGGGCGAGGCGGAAGGCCACCGGGCCCCGGCCCTGAAGGGCCTCGGCGGTCAGGCCGTGGAGATCGGCCAGGTCCGTCGTTCGGCTGTAGGTGCTTCGGTGGCGCGCGGCGCGATAGTCGAGCTCGAGCTGGACCTTGCCCGGGTCGCGGCCGGCCGAATCAGCCTCCCACCGCAGGGTCGCCGGCGCCTCGGCGCTCGAGGCGGATTGGGCGCAGGCGCTCGTGGAAGGGACGAGGGCGAGGGCGGCAAGGGCGGCGAGGAGGGTGCTGCGCATGGGAAGGCTCCGTCGGTGGTTCGATGGAGCGCTGCAAGGAGCGGGCCACCCTTCACCGTCGCCCCAGCCTGCGCTGGGGCGACGGTGAAGAGGGGGCGACGAGTGTACGCTTACGGACTGTCCTCCGTCCGTCTGCGGACAGTTCAATCCGCGAAGGGATCCCGGACCAGGATCGTGTCCTCCCGCTCCGGGCTGGTCGAGACCAAAGCGACGGGGCAGCGGATCAGCTCTTCCACCCGGCGGATATATTTGATCGCCTGCGCCGGGAGCTGGGCCCAGCTGCGCGCTCCGGCGGTGGATTCGCTCCAGCCCGTCATCGTCTCGTAGACCGGCTCGACGGCGGCCTGGTCGCGCGAGTGGGCGGGGAAATGGTCGAAGCTACGGCCGCGCAGGCGGTAGCCGGTGCAGATCCGGATCTCGTCGAGGCCGTCGAGCACGTCGAGCTTGGTGAGGGCGATCCCGGTGACTCCCGCGACCGCGCAGGATTGGCGCACCAGAACCGCGTCGAACCAGCCGCAGCGGCGCTTTCGGCCGGTGACGGTCCCGAATTCGCGGCCGCGCTCGCCGAGCCGGCGGCCGACCTCGTCCTCGAGCTCCGTCGGGAACGGGCCGGCGCCGACCCGGGTCGTGTAGGCCTTGACGATTCCGAGCACGAAGCCGGCGGCTCCCGGGCCCATTCCGGTTCCGCTCGCGGCGGTTCCGGCGACGGTGTTGGAGGAGGTGACGAACGGATAGGTGCCGTGATCGACGTCGAGCAGGACCCCCTGGGCGCCTTCGAACAGGATCCGCCGTCCGCGCGCTCGTGCTTCGTTGAGGGTGATCCAGACCGGGCGGGCGAACTGAAGGACGAAATCGGCGATCTCGGCGAGGTCGCGCTCGAGCTTCGCCCGATCCATCGGCGGCTCGCCGAAGCCGGCGCGGAGCGCGTCGTGATGGGCGCAGAGGCGGTCTATCTGCGGGCCGAGGTCGCCGAGATGGGCGAGGTCGCAGACGCGGATGGCGCGCCGCCCGACCTTGTCCTCATAAGCCGGGCCGATGCCGCGGCGGGTGGTCCCGATCTTGCCCTGGCCCGACGCGTCCTCGCGAAGCGCGTCGAGATCGCGGTGGAAGGGAAGGATGAGCGGGCAGGTGTCGGCGACCTGAAGGGTCTCGGGGGTGACGGAGACCCCCTGCTCGGTGAGCTTCGCCACCTCCGAGCGGAGCGCCCAGGGGTCGAGCACCACCCCGTTGCCGATCACCGAAAGGGTGCCGCGCACGATCCCCGAGGGGAGCAGGGAGAGCTTGTAGACCTGGTCGCCGACGACGAGCGTGTGGCCGGCATTGTGGCCGCCCTGGAAGCGGGCGACGACGTCGGCCCGGCTCGACAGCCAGTCGACGATCTTGCCCTTCCCCTCGTCGCCCCATTGAGCGCCGATCACGGTGACGTTGGCCAAAGCTGGGTTCCTCCTTGCGCGCCCCTCCCTGAAAGAGAGGGGCGGGGGGTGGGTGCCGCCGAAGGCGGCCGAAACATCGAGGCAGGAGAAGGCTCGCCGCGCTCGCTACCCACCCCTAGCCCCTCCCTTCCAGGGAGGGGAGATCAGAAACGGCCCCTCCCTTCCGGGGAGGGGAGATCAGCAACGGCCCCTCCCTTCCGGGGAGGGGAGATCAGAAACGGCTCCTCCCTTCCAGGGACGGGAGACTCAGAAGCGCAGCGCCTTGACCCGCTTCACCCCCGGAAGCGCCGCAAGCCGCGCCTCCATTTCCTCGCCGACGTGGCTGTCGACCGACACCAAAGCCACGGCCTCGCCGCCCGCGGCCCGGCGGCCGAGGTGGAAGGTTCCGATGTTGACGTCCGCCTCGCCGAGCACCGAGCCCAGGCGGCCGATGAAGCCGGGCGCGTCCTCGTTGACGATGTAGATCATCTCGCCCTCGAGCTCGGCCTCGACCTTGATCCCGAAGATCTCGACCAGGCGCGGCGCCGAATTGCCGAACAGGGTTCCGGCCACCGAGCGCTCGCCGCCCGAGGTGACGGCGGCGACGCGCAGAAGCGTGTGATAGTCGCCCTCGCGGTCGTGGCGGATCTCGCGAACGTCGAGCCCGCGCTCCTTCGCCAGGAAGGGCGCGTTGACCATGTTCACCGTGTCGGAGTGGACCCGCATGAAGCCGGCGAGGACGGCACCGGTGATCGGCTTCAAATTGAGCTCCGCCGCCGCGCCCTCGGCCTCGATCGAGAGGCCGGCGAGCGAGCCGTGGGCAAGCTGCCCGACCAGCGAGCCGAGCTTCTCGGCGAGCGCCATGTAGGGCTTCAGCTTCGGCGCCTCCTCGGCGGAGAGCGACGGCATGTTGAGCGCGTTGGTGACCCCGCCGCGGGTGAGGAATTCGGAGATCTGCTCGGCGACCTGGATCGCGACGTTGACCTGGGCCTCGGTCGTCGAGGCTCCGAGATGGGGCGTGGCGATGAGGCCGGGCGTTCCGAACAGCGGATTCTGCTTGGCCGGCTCGTCGACGAACACGTCGAGCGCGGCGCCGGCGACCTGGCCGCTTTCCAGCGCCTCCTTGAGCGCCGCTTCGTCGATCAGCCCGCCGCGGGCGCAGTTGACGATGCGCACGCCGCGCTTGGCCTTCGCCAGATTGTCGCGCGAGAGGATGTTGCGGGTCTGGTCGGTCAGAGGCGTGTGGAGGGTGATGAAGTCGGCCCGGGCGAGAAGCTCGTCGAGGCTGCCCTTCTCGATGCCGAGGTCGACCGCGCGCTCGGGGGTGAGGAAGGGATCGTAGGCGATCACCTTCATCTTGAGGCCGCGGGCGCGGTCGGCGACGATCGAGCCGATATTGCCGGCGCCGATCAGTCCGAGCGTCTTTCCGGTCAGCTCGACTCCCATGAAGCGGTTCTTCTCCCACTTGCCCGCCTGGGTGGAGGAATCGGCGGCGGGAAGCTCGCGGGCAAGCGCGAACATCATCGCCACGGCATGCTCGGCGGTGGTGATCGAGTTGCCGAACGGCGTGTTCATGACGACGATGCCGCGCTCGGTGGCGGCGGGGATGTCGACATTGTCGACTCCGATCCCGGCGCGGCCGATCACCTTCAAATTCGTCGCGGATTCGAGGATTTCGGCGGTGACCTTGGTGGCGGAGCGGATGGCGAGGCCGTCATAGCCGCCGATGATCGCCTTGAGCGCGTCCTTTGACAGGCCGGTCTTCTCGTCGACCTCGAGCCCGTTGGCTCGGAAGATCTCGGCGGCCTTGGGATCCATCGAGTCGGAGATGAGGACTTTGGGCATTTTTTGCTCCGGTGAGGAGGGGGAGATGCTCGTCATCCCAGCGAAGGCTGGGATCCCGGCGGGTGAAAAGCTCGGTGCCTTGTTCTCGCTGGGGCCCCAGCCTTCGCTGGGGCGACGGTCAAGCTGTTCGAGCCTCATGCCAGGCCCAGTCGAGCCAGGGGAACAGCGCCTCGAGATCGTCGGTGTCGACCGTGGCGCCGCACCACAGGCGAAGGCCGGGCGGGGCGTCGCGGTAGGAGGCGACGTCATAGGCCGCGCCCTCCGCTTCGAGCAGCGAGGCCATCTTCTTGACCAGGGCCGACCGCGCCTCGTCATCGCCGGCTTCGGCGAAGCGAAGGCAGACGCTGGTGTTGGAGCGGGTGACGGGATCGTGGGCGAGATGCGCGATCCAGTCGGTTCGCCCGACCCAGGCATCGACCGCCGCCGCATTGGAGTCGGCGCGGGCGGCGAGCCCGGGCAGGCCGCCGACGCTGACCGCCCATTCCAGCGCGAAGATATAATCCTCGACCGCGAGCATCGAGGGGGTGTTGATCGTGTCGCCCTGGAAGATGCCCTCGTTGAGCTTGCCGCCTTTCGTCATCCGGAAGATCTTGGGGAGCGGCCAGGGCGGCGTGTAGCTTTCCAGCCGCTCGACCGCTCGCGGCCCGAGGACCAGCATTCCGTGGCCGCCCTCGCCGCCGAGCACCTTCTGCCAGGAGAAGGTGGTGACATCGAGCTTCTCCCAGGGGAGCGGCTGCGCGAAGGCGCCGGAGGTCGCGTCGGCGAAGGTGAGGCCTTCGCGGTCGCCGGCGATCCAGTCGCCGTCGGGCACCCGCACTCCGGAGGTCGTCCCGTTCCAGGTGAAGACGACGTCGGACGCCGGATCGACGGCGGCGAGGTCGGGAAGGTCGCCGTAATCGGCGCGGATCACCGCCGGGTCGAGCTTGAGCTGCTTGACGATGTCGGTAACCCAGCCTTCCCCGAAGCTTTCCCAGGCGAGGACGGTGACCGGCCTTGCGCCGAGCATCGACCAGAGCGCCATCTCCACCGCGCCCGTGTCGGACGCCGGGACGATCCCGATCCGATGCGAGGCGGGGACGCGCAGCACGCGGCGGGTCAGCTCGATCGCGTAGGCGAGCCGGGCCTTTCCGAGCTTGGAGCGGTGCGAACGGCCGAGCGAGCCCAAAGCGAGATGCTCGGGGCCCCAGCCGGGCGGCTTGGCGCAGGGGCCGGAAGAGAAGAAGGGGCGCGCGGGGCGGACCCCGGGCTTGTCGTTGATCATCAAAGTCTCTCCTCGCAGAGAGCGCGCGCCGCGTTGGGACGGCGTGGCCCGCCGCCGGGGATAGAGGCCCCGGGCGCCGTGTCAACGTGAAGGGTTCACGCGGCGCAGTCAGGGTTGACCCCGATCGGCCCCGGCGGCAGCTTTGGTCCGTGCGAAGTCGCAGGACAGTCTTGGCGGTGCTGCTGGTCACCGCGTGCATTCCGCATGGGGAGCGCCGGCCGCCTCCGGAAGCGTCCGCGTCGACAGAGCCCGACAAGGTGACCCGCCAATGCCTCGCCGGCCTTCGCGACGACGGCGTCGGTTTCCGGGCCTTGTCCGACCGGCGGTTCGACAATGGCTGCAGCGCCGTCGGCGCCGTCCAGCTGCTCGAGATCGGGACTCCGGTCAGCAACCTCGGCGCGATGACCTGCCCGGTGGCGCGCGCGTTCGCGGCGTGGGTGCGCGAGGCGGTTCAGCCGGCGGCGAAGGCGTGGCTTGGAAGCCGGGTGGTCAAGGTGGAGAGCCTCGGCACCTACAGCTGCCGGCCGGTCAACGGCCAGGCGGGCGGGCGGCTAAGCGAGCACGGCCGGGCCAATGCGGTCGATGTCGGCGCCTTCGCCCTCGCCGACGGGCGGCGGGTGACCGTGCTGTCGGGCTGGAACGGCGAGGACGCGAAGGTGCGCGGCTTCCTTCGCGCGGTACACGATTCGGGCTGCCGGCGCTTCCAGATCGGCCTCGGTCCCGACGCCAACGCCTTCCACCGCGACCATCTCCACTTCGACATGGGGCGCGGGCCCTATTGCCGGTGAGGGGGGCGAGAGAGGGGAAGGGCGGACGGCACGTCATCCCGGCGAAGGCCGGGACTCCGCGGGGGTGAAAGACGCGGCGTTCATCGCGCGCCAAGGCCCCGACCTCCGCCGGGGCGACGGACTACTTCTTGACCTGCTCGGCGCGGCCGTTGGTCGAGGGGGCGCCTTCGCCCTTGATCTGCTTGCCGGGATTGGCCTGCGCCTCGTTCAGGACCGGCTGGTCCTTCGCCTTGTCGCCCTGGGCGCCCTGATCGCCCTTCTCGGCGGCCGCGGCGGCGGGATTGGCGGCCGCGGCCGGAGCCGCCGGAAGCGGCTTGGGGGCATCGCTCTGGCTGTTCAGATAGGCGATGACGTTGGCGCGATCCTCCGGCTTGGAGAGGCCCGCGAAGGTCATCTTGGTGCCCGGCGCGAAGTCGCGCGGCGACTTCAGCCAGGCGAACAGGGAGTCCCACTCCCAATTGCCGCCCTTGCCCGAAAGAGCGGGCGAGTAGGCGAAGCCTGGGGCGTGGTGGCCGATCGGCCCGCCGACGACACCCCAGAGATTGGGACCGGTGCCGTTGGCTCCGCCCTTGTCGGCATTGTGGCAGGCGGTGCATTTCTTGAACACCTGCTCGCCCGCCCGCGGGTCGGCGGAGGCGAGATAGAAGGCGGCCGGCTGCTCGGCGGCGGCGCCGCCCTTGTCCGCGGCGTCGCTGACGCCCTCGATCGGATAGCCCATCTTCTCGGGCCGCTCATGGTGGAACATCTCGCCCGTGATGATGGTGGCGCCGAGAGCGACGATTCCGGCGCCCAGCACCCAGCCGGCGATCGTGTTGGAGCGATTGTCCATTTGTGCCTCGAGACCTCTCGAACCCGGCGCGGACGCGCCTTCGTTGGAATTAGGGCAGCCCTTTAGGCGGCGCTGCCGGACGGGGCAATACCGTCGGCCCACGCCCGCAGCAGGGTGTGGGCGATGGCGAAGGGCGGCGGCGCGAGGAACGGGGCTCCGGGCTCTCCGGCGAGCGCGGCCGATATCTGGGCGCGGTCGACCCAGATGGCGTCCTCGAGCTCGGTTCGGTCGAGAGTGACCTCGTTCGAGGCGGCCGTCGCGATGCAGGCGATCATCAGCTGTCCGGGGAAGGGCCAGGGCTGGCTCGCGACGTAGCGCACGGCGCCGATCTCCAGACCCGCTTCCTCGAATATTTCCCGGGCGACGGCTTCCTCGAACGATTCTCCGGGCTCGATGAAGCCGGCGAGGGCGGAATAGCGGCCGGGCGGATATTGCGGCTGGCGGCCGAGCAGTACCTTGCCCTCATGTTCGGCAAGCATGATCACGACCGGATCGACGCGGGGAAAATGCTCGAGCCCGCAGCCGGTGCAGCGCCGCCCCCAGCCTGCCCGGAAGATCGACGTCGGGCTTCCGCAGCGGCCGCAGAAACGGTGGCGGTTGTGCCACTCGATCAGGCTTCGGGCGGCGCCCCAGATGGCGGCGTCGGCGGGCGCCATCCGGCCGAGGATCGCGAAGACGGCCCAGGCGCGCTGGCCCCCCTCGATTCGGGGGAGGGGCGCGAACAGCGCCGTCTCGCCGTCGAGGCCGAGGAAGATCGTTTCCGCCCGGGGCTCTCCGCCGAGGCTGTCCCAGGCAAGCCGTTCCGCCTCGTCGAGAACCGGGTCGAGGCCGGCGAGCCGGAGCAGGCGGGCGTCGGCCGAGGCCGCGAGCCGCGCGAGCGCGGCCTCGTCGAGCCGGAGCCGGTCTGCCCGGTCGAGGCCAGCGCCGGTGAATCCGGGACCAGGGGTCATGCCGCCATCCGCCACTCGGCCCCGCGCGCGGCGAGCTTGGCGAAGAGGGTGGGGAGGCCGGCTTCGGCGAGCCGATCAACCGGCCACCACAAGCCGTCCTGTTTACTCTCGGCGACGGCGCACATCAGCCGCATGGTGAGGGCGAAATGGGTGAAGACATGCTCGACCGCTCCGGCCTCCCGCCACTTCGCCTCGGCCGGCTCCGCCTCGGTCGGGAGTGCGAGCATCCCGCCGAGCAGCCCGCTCGGCGGCCGTCGGACGAGGAGGACCTGGCCGTCATGCTCGAGCCAGTAGGCAAGCCCCTCGCGGCGCGGCTTGGGGACCTTCTTCGCCTTCAGCGGATAGCGGTCGGGGGTTCCAAGCGCCCGCGCCCGGCAGCCCTCGCGCAACGGGCAGCGCGGGCAATCGGGCGCGCGCGGCGTGCAGATCGCCGAGCCGAGGTCCATCATCGCCTGGGCGAAATCCCCGCTCCCGCCGGCGGGTGTGATCGTCTCCGTAAGCCGATAGATCTCCTCGCGCGCGGCGGGCAGCGGGGTCTCGACCGCGAACAGGCGCGAGACCACCCGCTCGACATTGGCGTCGACCACCACGGCCCGGCGCTCGAAGGCGATCGCGGCGATCGCCGCCGCCGTGTAGCGGCCGACCCCCGGAAGCTTGCGAAGCCCTTCCTCGGTATCGGGGAAGGTGCCGCCATGTTCGCCGGCGACCGTCCTGGCGCAGGCGACGAGGTTGCGGGCGCGGGCGTAATAGCCGAGCCCCGCCCAGGCGGCCATAACCGCTTCCTCGGGAGCCTTTGCGAGCGACTCCACCGTCGGCCAGCGGCGGGTGAAATCCTCGAAATAGGGGCGGACGTGGGGAACGGTGGTCTGCTGGAGCATGATCTCCGAAAGCCACACGCGATAGGGGTCGGGGCGCTCGCCCGCTTCGCTTCTCCACGGCAATCGCCGCTTATCCACAGCAAACCAGCGCAGAAGCGCCTCTGAAGCATCGACGGCCATGGTCCGGCTATGCCATGATCCAAGCGATGGCGAAATCGGGCGGAACGACTAAAAAAGGCGCGGCGGAGCCCCCCCGCTCGAACCGCGCGCGCGCCGTTTCGGACATGATTCCAAGCGTCGGCGGAGCCGCCTTCAGGCGCTTCGGCTTCGTCCAGTCCTCGATCGTCAGCCGGTGGAGCGAGATCGTCGGGGTGCGCTACGCCCGGGTCTCGTCGCCGGAATCGATCCGCTTCCCGCCGGGCAAGCGCTCGGCGGGTGTCCTGAACCTCGTCGTCGAAGGCGCCCACGCGCCGATGATGCAGCACGTCGCCCCGGCGATCGTCGAGCGGGTCAACCGCTTCTTCGGCTACGAAGCGGTCGTCCGTATCCAGTTCCGGCAAGGGTTGGTTCAGGTTGCGAGGGCAAAGTCGCGGGCCGCGCCCCCTTCGCTCCGAGCCATCCCGGCCGAGCTTGGGGATTCGCTAAGGGGGATTGCCGACCCGGAGCTTAGGGCCTGTCTCGAGGCGCTGGCGCGCGGAGTCGCGGACGCGGCGAGCGCTCCGGCGGCGACTCTCGCCATTCCGGTGATCGGACGAATCGGAGAAAGGAAGACATGAAGGCTTTGAAGCTCGGCGGCGCGGCCGCACTCGCCCTGATCCTCGCCGCCTGCGGCGGGGGCGGCGGCGGCAATGCGTCGGAGGCGGAAATCAGCAAGCCGCTCGCCCAGATCCCGGCGCCGCAGGGCGACTGGACCCAGGTCGTCTCCGAAACGCCCGAGGGCGGCTTCCGGATGGGCAATCCCAACGCCCCGGTGAAGCTCGTCGAATATGCGTCGCTTAGCTGCCCGCACTGCGCCGAGTTCGAGGAGCAGGGCGTTCCGACGCTCCGCGACAAATATGTGAAGAGCGGCCAGGTCAGCTGGGAATTCCGGACCTTCATCCTGTTCGGAAGCGATCCCGGCGTGTCGATGCTCCTCCACTGCCAGGGCGCGACTCCCTTCTTCCGGCTTTCGGAGGAGCTCTACGCGAGCCAGGCGCAATGGGGCGAGAAGCTTCGCGGCGTGACCGACGATCAGCAGACCCGCTGGCAGAACATGGGGCCGCAGGCCGCCGCCGCCGACATGGTCCGGTTCCTGGGTCTCGACGAATTCTTCCGCCAGCGCGGAATGCCGCAGTCGAAGATCGACTCCTGCCTCGCCGATCCGGCCAATCTGAAGCAGGTCGGCGACATCACCCAGCGCGGCACCGGCGAAGGCGTGACCGGCACTCCGACCTTCTTCATCAACGGCAAGATGGCGCCGGACACGGCAAGCTGGAAGGCGCTTCAGCCGCAGCTTCGAGCGGCGATCAAATGATCCGCCCGTCGCTCGCCGCGGCGCTGGCGGCCATAGTCTCGATCGCGCCCTCGGCGGACGCCGCTCCGGTCCGCCGGGCCGCGCCGCCGGCCCACCGCTCGGCGGCGCCCGCCGCGCGCGACTGGAGCCGAACCGTCGTCGCCACTCCGGAAGGAGGGTTCCGGATGGGCAATCCGGCGGCTCCGATCAGGCTGGTCGAATATGGCTCGCTCACCTGCCCTCACTGCGCCGCGTTCGCGCAGACCGGGATCCAGCCGCTGCTCGCCGGCTACGTCCGAAGCGGAAAGGCGACCTACGAGTTCCGCAACTACGTCCTGAACGGAATAGACGTGACCGCCAGCCTGTTGGCGCGCTGCGCCGGGCCGAGCGGTTTCTTCGCCATGGCCGAGACGCTCTACGCCACCCAGCCGCAATGGGTGCGCCGGATCTCGGGGATGACCGCCGCCCAGAAGGACCAGGTGAAGGCGCTGCCCGAGAACCAGCGGCTCGTCCGACTCGGCGACATAGGCGGGCTGACGCAGCTCGCCGGGCGGTTCGGAGTCCCTCCCGCGCGCGGCAGGCAGTGCCTCGCCGATCCCGCCGGACTCGACCGGCTCGGCAAGATGTACGAGGCGGCGCAGGCGAAGGGCGTGCTCGGCACTCCCACCTTCTTCGTCAACGACGTCCGGGTGGAGGGGGTCAGCTGGGCGGAAGTCGAGCCGGCGCTGAGGAAGGCAGGGGGGTAGGATGAGCTCGGGGGGGCCGGGATGCAGATCAGGCGCCTGAAGCTCTCGGGCTTCAAGAGCTTCGTCGAGCCCGCCGAGCTGCGAATCGAGCCGGGCCTCACCGGCGTCGTCGGGCCCAACGGCTGCGGCAAGTCCAATGTCCTCGAGGCGATCCGCTGGGTGATGGGCGAATCCTCGCCCAAGTCGATGCGCGGCGCCGGAATGGACGACGTCATCTTCGCCGGAACCGCGAGCCGCCCGGCGCGGGACTTCGCCGAAGTATCGCTGCTCCTCGACCGCTCGGCCGAGGACGTGCCGGGCGATTCGACCCTCGCGCCGCCGGGCGACGTCGAGGTGACGCGCCGGATCGAGCGGGGCGCCGGCTCCGCCTATCGGGTCAACGGCCGCGACGTCCGCGCCAAGGACGTCGCACTGCTGTTCGCCGACGCCGCGACCGGCGCCCATTCGCCCGCCTTGGTGAGCCAGGGCAAGATCAGCCAGGTCATCGCCGCCAAGCCGACCGAACGTCGGATGATGCTCGAGGAGGCGGCGGGGATCGCCGGGCTCCACGTCCGCCGAAAGGACGCCGAGCAGAAGCTTCGAGCCACCGAGGCGAACCTCGTCCGGCTGGACGAGGTGCTCGCCGACATGGAGGTGCGCGCCTCCGCGCTTCGGCGCCAGGCCAAGGCCGCCGAGCGCTACCGAAAGCTGTCGGATCAGATCAGGGTCGCGGAGGGGCGGATGATCTTCGCCCGCTGGCGCGAGGCCGCCGACGCCGCCGAAGCCGCGAAGCAGCAGGCGCAGGCCGCCGCCTCGGCGGTGGAAACGGCGAGCGAGGCGCAGCGGGCGGCGGCGGCGTATCAGACCGAGGCGGCGCGGGCCCTGGCGGAGAAGCGCTCGGCGGCCCAGTCGGCGCGCGAGCGGGCGACCGCGCTGGGCCACCAGCTCGCCACCCTTCGGGCCGAGCGCGACAGTGTCGCCCGGAGGCTTCGCGAATTGACCGAGCGGGGCCGCACCCTCCAATCCGACCGGGCCCGGGAAGCCGCGCTAGGCGAGGACGCCAAGGCGGCGCTCGCCCGGCTCGAGTCGGAGGGCCGGGAGATCGCGGCGCGCGTGGCCGCGGCGGAGTCGGCGCGGGGGACGATCGACATCCGGACCGTCGAGCTGGAGGACAAGGCCCGCTCGGCGGAGAGCGTGCTGGCGGCGGCCCGGGCGGTGCAGGCGGCCGAGCAGGCGGAAGCCCGGGTCGCCGCCGCGGCGCTCGACTCGGCGCGGGCGAAGGTGGTCCGCTCCGAGGCCGAGGCGCGCCGGCTCGAGGAGGCGATGGCGGGGCTTGGCGACGACGCGCCGCTGGCCGCCGCGCTGGCCGCCGCGCGGCTTCGGCGGGAAGAGGGCGAAGCGCGGCTCGCCGGCGCGGCCGAGGCGATCGCGGCGGCGGAGGCCGAGCGGCAGTCGGCCGCGTCGGAGCGCGATTCGGCCGAGAGCGAGGGCGCCTCCGCCCGGGCCGCGCTGGCGGCTCTTGAGGCGGAGGCGAAGGCTCTGGTCAAGGCCGTCGAGGGGACGAGCGGCGACCGGGCGATCAATCATGTCAGGGCGGATCCGGGCTATGAGCGCGCCCTCGCCGCCGCGCTCGGCGACGATCTCGAGGCGACGCTGGAAGGCGACGGGCCGCGCCGCTGGGCCGGGGCCGAGGCGTCTCCCGCCGATCCGGCCCTGCCGGCCGGAGCCGAGCGGCTCGCCGACCATGTCGAGGCTCCGGCCGCGCTCGCCCGCCGGCTGGCCCAGGTCGCGGTGGTCGAGGAGGATGAGGGGATCGCCCTCGCCGTCGGCCAGCGGCTCGTCACCCGAGCCGGGCGGCTTCGGCGGTGGGACGGCTTCGTCGCCATCGGGCTTGGCGCGGCGGCCGCCGAGCGGCTGATCCGGGTCAACCGGTTAGCCGAGATCGACAAGGCGCTGGCGCCCGCCGCCGCCGCGGTGGATTCGGCCCGGCGGCGGATCGACTCGGCGCTCGCGGCCATGGCCTCGGCCCGCGGTTCCGCGGATTCCGCGCGCCGGGTCGAGGCCGAGGCCGCCGCCGCGATCCGCGAGGCCGGCCGCGCGGAGGACATGGCGCGAACCGAGATGGAGCGGCTTGAGATGCGGCGGACCGGCCTCGCCGAGCGGGTCGCGCAGGCCCGGCAGGACGCGGTCGAGGCGGCCGAAGGATTGGGCGAAGCGCGGCGTGTCGCGGCGGCGCTGCCGGACGCGGCCGAGACCGAAAGGCGGGTGGCGAGGCTTCGCGGCGAGGCGGAATCGGCCCAGCGGGCGCTGGCCGAGGTGCGCGCCGAGGCGGCGACCCACGCCCGCGCGGTCAGCGCCGACCGGCAGCGCGCCGAGGCCGCGCGGAAGGAGGCGGGCGACTGGACGGTGCGCTCGGCCGAGGCGGCCAAACGCCAGTCGGACATGGCCCGCCGGATCGCGGAAGCCGAGGCGGAGATAGAGCGCCTCGCCGACGCGCCGGAAGAGATTGCCCGCCGGATCGAGGGAATGGAGGCCGACAGCCGGTCGGCGGCCGAAGCGGCCGAAGCGGCCGCCGGCGCGGAACGGGAGGGCGAGGGGACGCTCCGCAAGACGGAAGCGCGTCTCGCCGAAGTGGCCGAAGCGCTCGCCGCCGCGCGCGAGGCACGCGCCGGCGCCGCCGCCCGCCACGAGAATCAGGAGCTTCGCCGGGTCGAGATGGGACGGATCTCGGGCGAGCGCTTCGAATGCCCGCCGCCGTTGCTTCCCGAGAAGCTCGCCTTCGACGAATCGACGATCGGCCCGGCCGGCGAGGAATCGGCCCGGCACGAGCGGCTGATGGCGGAGCGCGAGCGGATCGGACCGGTCAACCTGGTCGCCGAGCGCGAGCTCGAGGAACTGGACGAGGGGCGGACCGCGAGCGCCGCCGAGCGGGAGGAGCTGGGCCAGGCGATCCACCGGCTGCGGGGCTCGATCGGAAGCCTCAACCGCGAGGGCCGGGCGCGGCTGCTCGCCGCCTTCGAGACGGTCGACCGACATTTTAGAAGCCTGTTCACCACCCTGTTCGAAGGCGGCCAGGCCCATCTCGAGCTGGTCGAGTCCGACGATCCGCTGGAGGCGGGGCTGGAGATCATGGCCCAGCCGCCGGGCAAGCGGCTCTCGGCGCTGACCCTGCTCTCGGGCGGCGAGCAGGCGCTGACCGCCGTCGCCCTGATCTTCGGCCTGTTCCTCACCAATCCGGCGCCGATCTGCGTGCTGGACGAGGTCGACGCGCCGCTCGACGACGCCAATATCGAGCGCTTCTGCGACCTTCTCGACCGGATGAGCGGAGAGACCGACACGCGCTACCTGATCGTCACCCACAATGCCGTGACGATGAGCCGGATGCACCGCCTGTTCGGAGTGACGATGATCGAGCAGGGGGTCAGCCGCCTGGTCAGCGTCGACCTCGGCGGCGCCGAGCGGCTGCTGGCGGCGGAGTGATCCGGCCCTTCTCACCGGAACGGATCGAACGATGGGGAGCCGTCCCGATCCCGCGTGATATCGGGGGCGCATGAAACAGTTCCACGCCGCCCTGTTCATCGACTACGACAATGTCCGGTCCGAGCTGGACCGGTACGATCCCGCCATCGCCGCGCGCTTTTCGAACAAGACCCTGCTCTGGCTGGAGGCGCTTGAGAAGCACCTTCCGCTGCCGGAGGGGATCGAGGCCGACGCGCGCCGCATAGTGTCGCGCCGCTGTTACGCCTCGCCCTACCGGATCAACGATTATCGCCGCAATTTCACCCAGACCGGGTTCGAGGTGATCGACTGCCCGCCGCTGACCACGCAGCTGAAGAACAGCGCCGACATCTACATCGTCATGGACATCGTCGACTACCTCCAGCGCTACCCGCATATCGAGGAGTTCATCATCCTCTCCGCCGACGCGGACTTCGTGCCGGTGCTCAACCGCCTCCGCAAGGAGCTGAAGAAGTCGGTTATCTTCACGTCCTACAACACTACTTCGGCATATCGTAACTGCAGCGACCGGACGATCGAGGCGGACTTCTTCGCCAAATACCTTGCCGTCGAAGCCACCGCCCCGCGGGCCGCGCAGGAGAGCGCGAAGAGCGTAAACCCTCCGGCCGCGGCCGCGGCCCCGCCCCCAGCCGCGGCGTCGGCCGCGGCCGCTCCGGCCGCCGCCATCCCGCCGGCGCCCGCCGGAATCAGCCCGGAGCTCGCCTCGGCCATCACGGCGTGCCTGATCCGAATCGCCGACGCCCGGATGGGCCGGGTGGCCTTCCCCGCCGCCGCTCAGCTCCTTCGCGAGCAGCTTGCCGCGGAGCTTGGCGGCGGATGGGCGGGATATCGCACCTTTACCGCCTTGCTGGAGCATCTCGACCTGCGCGACCTCGACGTGGACTGGAAGGGGCAGGCGATTCGCCATCGCAACTTCCGGCCGGATCTTGGCGGCTGGGAGGCGAGCGAGCGAGAGGCGCTGAGCGAGTTCGTCGCCGACGTGCTCTGGTGCGGCCGGGCCTCGAAGCACGTTCCGTTGCTGCGCCCGCCGGTCTACTCGCTGATCTTCGACGAGCTCGCCGCCCATTATCGAAGGGACGAGCCGGGCACGCTCACCCAAGCCATCGAGGCGGTGTCCGCGGCCTGCCGCGCCCGCGGCGCCGAGGTCGATGCGCCGGCGGTGCGATCGGTGGCGACCGGCATAACCATGCAGCAATATCGCTTCAGCGCCGCCTCCGACGCACGCGACCTCGCCGCCTTGTGGCGGGTTCAGGTCTTTGATCTGTGCGAGGAGCCCGACTGGCTTCGCGATCCGGAGGAGGCGGCGCGGCTGGCCGCCTGGTTCCACGCCGGCGGCGAGCGGCTGGACGCAGCGCGCGACGATTTCCTTGCCCGCACCGCGGACGAGAAAGCGGAAGGCTCGGGCGCCGGCGAAGGCGCGACCTGACTTGACGGCGGGGGCGCCGGTGGCCAGCCTCGCGGGACATGACGACCGCTCCTGTCCAGCCGGGTTTCGCCGGCGCCGCTGCTTCACCGTTCACCCCGACCCACCCCGCTCGCCCCACCGGGCCGGTTCCGGTGTGGCGGGGGTTCGTCGGCGAGCGGGCGCGGACGGCGGTCTACGGCTGGTCGCGGCTCGCCTTCCAATTGCCCTACATGAAGCGCAAGGTGCTGGGTTTCACCGTCCACATCCCGATGGATCCCGACCTCGTCCAGCGGGTGCTGCTCGACAACGCCGCCAATTACGTGAAGCCCGACGTGGTCAAGCGGCTCCTCGCGCCGGCAATCGGCGAGGGGCTCTTGACCTCCGACGGCGAGCTGTGGCGCGAGCAGAGGCGGATCGTCGCGGCGAATTTCGCTCCGGCCGCGGTCGACGGGCTGGTGCCGGCCTTCGGGCAGGTCGGGCGCGAAGCGCTGGAGGAATGGCGCCCGGGCGCGCGCGACATGGCGCGCGAGGCGACTCGGGCGACGATGCGGGTCATCTCCAACACCCTGTTCGGCGGCGACGCCCGGCTGACCAGCGACGCCGCCATGGCCCACATCGCCGCCGCGCTGGAGGGCGTCAGCGAGGCACGGCTTCAGGCGATGCTGGGCTTGCCGCGAATTCCCTGGACGCGCCGCGGCTGGATCGCTCAGCGCGGCCAGGCCTATCTTCGCCGCACCCTGGAGACGGTGGTGAGCGAGCGGCTCCCCGGCGGCGGCGACGATTTCCTCGGCCGGCTGATCCGCGGCCTCGGCGACCGCTTCGAGCCGCGCAAGGCCGCGGCGCTCGCCGCGGACAATGCCATGACCTTCTACCTGGCGGGCCACGAGACGACGGCGAACGCGGTCACCTGGGCGCTCTATTTGCTCTCCAGGCAGCCGGACCTCCAGGCGCGCGTGTCGAGCGAAGCCGCCGCCGCGCTCGCCTCCGGCGAGGATTCGGGGCTGGCCGACCGTCTGCCGCTGCTTCGCCGGGTGCTCGACGAGACTCTCCGGCTCTACCCGCCCGCGCCGCGTTTCGACCGGCAGGCGGTGGCGGCGGACCGGCTCGGCGGCGAGGCGGTGGAGCCGGGCGACATCGTCTCGATATGGCCCTGGCTGATCCACCGCCACGAGTCGCTGTGGGATGATCCCGACGTCTTCGATCCGGACCGTTTCCTGCCCGAGCGGCGCGAAGGGCGCCATCGCTTCCAGTTCATCCCCTTCGGGGGCGGGCAGAGGCTGTGCGTCGGGATGCGCTTCGCCACGGTGGAGGCTCTGGCGATCCTCGCCCACTGGGTCGCCGCGTGGCGTTTCGAGCCGGTCTCCGGCCGCGAGGTGCGGGTCTCGGGAATGGTCACCCTTCGTCCGGCGGGCGGGTTGCCGCTGAGTCTAACTGCTATTGCGAATAATTCTCAACAGCAGTAGACGAGCCCCAGACGCAATCATGCGCAAGGGGTCTCAATGTTGTTTCGTTCGGTTTCGCTGCTCGCTCTTTCCTGCGCCGTCGCCAGTCCCGCCTTCGCCGCCGAGGGCTCGGCGGTCTCGGCCGATGCCGCCGCCGAGGCGGATGCCGGCGATCCGATCATCGTCACCGGCACGCGCCAGACCTACACCGTCCCGCAGACCAGCACCGCGACCCGTACCCCGACCGACCTCAACGACATCCCCCAGTCGATCAGCGTCGTCACCGAGCGCCAGATCCAGGATCAGTCGCTCCAGTCGATCGCCGACGTTCTGCGCTACGTGCCGGGGGCGGTGATCAGCCAGGGCGAGGGCCATCGCGACCAGATCATCCTTCGCGGCAATTCGAGCACTGCCGACTTCTTCGTCGACGGGCTTCGCGACGACGTCCAATATTATCGCGGCCTCTACAATCTCGAGCGGGTCGAGGTTCTGAAGGGCCCGAACGCGATGATCTTCGGGCGCGGCGGCGGCGGCGGGATCGTCAACCGGGTGACCAAGCGCCCCGAAGCGAAGGATTTCGCCCGCGCCTCGGCCGCGCTCGACAATTGGGGCGCCTGGTTCGCGGACGCCGACTTCAACCGCCGGCTCGGCGAGGGCGTCTACGCACGCTTCAACGGCACCTACGAGGAATTCGCCAACCACCGCGACTTCTACCAGGGCCGCCGGATCGGCGTGAACCCGACCCTGGCGCTCGTCGCCGGCGAGAGCACGCGGATCGATCTCGGCTACGAATATGATGACGACCGGCGGACGGTGGACCGGGGAGTCCCGTCGGCCGGCCCCGGAACCCTCGCCGCTCCGGCGCGGCCGCTGACCGGCTTCCGCCGCGCCTTCTTCGGAGTTCCCGGGCTGAACCGCACCCATTTCGAAGGCAATGTTCTGAAGGGCCAGGTCGAGCACCGCTTCAGCGACTCGCTGACCCTGACCAGCCGGGTCCTCTACGGCGACTATGACAAATTCTACCAGAACGCCTTCACCGCCGAAGCCGTCTCAACCGTCGGAGGGGTGCGCAAGGTCGGGATCGAGGCGTATAACGACCGGGTCGGGCGAAAGAACTTCATCAGCCAGAACGATCTCGTCTGGCAGGTCTCGACGGGGCCGGTGCGGCACACCCTGCTCGCCGGGTTCGAATATTCGGATCAGTCGACCCGCACCCGGCATCTGAACGGCTTCTTCGATTCCGGCGTGGCGACGACCAATGGCGGCCGCCGGACCCGGGTCAACCTCGTCCGAGGGATCACCGTCCCGCCGATCACCTTCCGAGCCGGGACCGGTCAGCGCGACGTCAGCGCCGATGCCGGCGTGCTCGCCTTCTACGCCCAGGACCAGGTCTCGATCGGCGACCATGTCGACATCGTCGCGGGCCTGCGCCACGACCGGTTCAAGCTGGACCTCGCCGACGCGCTGACCGGCGGCGCCTTCTCGCGCACCGACAACCTGTGGTCGCCGCGCCTCGGCCTGGTGGTGAAGCCGAGCGCCGACATGAGCCTCTACGCCAGCTACAGCCGCTCCTACCTTCCCCAGTCGGGTGACCAGTTCGGCTCGCTCGACCTCACCCTCCAGGCGCTGGAGCCGGAGCGGTTCGACAATTACGAGCTCGGCTTCAAGTGGGACATCAGGAAGGCGCTGAGCCTCAACGCCGCCGTCTACCGGCTCGACCGGACCAACACCCGCGCCACCGACCCGGCCGATCCGAGCCGGACGGTGCTGACCGGCGCCCAGCGCAGCAAGGGCTTCGAGATCGGGCTGACCGGCGAGGTCCGGCCGAACTGGCGGGTCAGCGCCGGCTATGCCTATACCGACGCCGAGATCACCAGGACGACGACCGCCGCGCCGGCCGGCCGCCGGGTCGCGCTGGTCCCGCGTCACCAGGCGTCGCTGTGGACCCGATACGATTTCACCCCCCGCCTCGGCGCCGGCTTCGGGCTCTACCGCCAGTCGAGGAGCTTCACCTCCATCTCCAACACGGTGGTCCTGCCCGCCTTCACCCGGGTCGACGCGGCGGCCTATCTCAAGCTGACCGACGCGATCGAGGCGCAGGTCAACGTCGAGAACGTGCTGGGCTCGAACTATTTCTCCTCGGCCTTCAACGACAACAACATCATGCCCGGCGCGCCCACCACGGTGCGCGGGACGCTCCGCTTTTCCTTTTAGGCGACGCCGCCTAGGAAGAGCCGATGAAGCTCGCCATCCTCCGCACGGGAGAGCCTCCCGGCGACCTCCTGAACCGCTTCGGCCATTATGACGGCATGTTCGCAAGGCTCCTCGGCCCCGACGTGGAGACGGTCGGCTACGACGTGCGCGCCGGCGAATATCCGGCCTGGCCGACCAACCATGCCGCCTATCTGATCACCGGCTCCCCGGCGGGCGTCTACGACCCGCTGCCGTGGATCAATCCGCTGATCGCCTTCCTTCGCGACGCCAAGGGGAAGGCGAAGCTGATCGGAATCTGCTTCGGCCACCAGGTGATGGCGGAGGCGTTCGGAGGCCATGTGGAGAAATCGGTGCGCGGCTGGGGCGCGGGCTTGCAGGATTACAATATCGTCGTCCGCGCGCCTTGGATGGGCGAGGCGGAGCGGATCACGGTTCCCGTTTCCCACCAGGACCAGATCGTCGTCCAGCCGCCGCACAGCCACATCCTCGCGAGCAGCGACTTCAGCCCCTACGGAATGCTCGCCTATGACGACCAGCCGGCCATCTCGATGCAGTTCCACCCGGAATTCACCGCCGATTACGGCCGCGCCCTGATCGAGGCGCGGCGCGATCGGCTCCCCGATCCCGATGGCGCGCTCGCCTCCTACGACCGGCCGAACGACCGGCTCCAGGTCGGGGAATGGATACGGGAGTTCCTCGACCTTCCCTAGTCCCGTCATCCCGGCCAAGGCCGGGATCTCGTGGAGACAAGCCGTGACTTAGCGACCTGAGATCCCGGCCTTCGCCGGGATGACGAGAGGGGGCGCGACTCCCCCTCTCCCTTCGCCGCCGCACGGCTCTTCCCTCTCCCCGGAGCGGAGAGGGGCGAAGGCTAATTCCCGAGGAACGCCTTCAGCTCTCCCTGAAAGACCGTCGGCTGGTCGACCATGATGAAATGGTAGCTGTTCGGGATTTCCTTGACCCGCGCCTGCGGGGCTCCGGCGTAGGAGAGCTTGTAGAATTGCTCCATCTGCGCCTCGGTGACCGGCGCTCCGGGCGGAAGCGCCCAAAGCACCGTCATCGGCACCTTGATCCTCGCGAGCTCCGGCCGAAGGTCGGCGAGGATCAGGTCGTACATCGCCTGGCCGGAGACGGCGGGATCGCTGGCCAGCGATTGAGCGACGGCGGCGGGGCGGGCGCTCTCGGTCTTGATCATGCTGGCGATGGTCTGCTCGGCCTTCGTGCGGCGCGCCTCGCCGGTCGTCGCGGCGATGCCCGTTCGCACCTGTTCTGCCATCGGCGTCAGGGTCGCCGCGGTCGCGGTCGGACCGGCGAACATCGCGCCCACGAAGGGCATCATGTCGACGACCATGACCTTGGAGACGAGCTCCGGGTGGCGGGCGGCGACCATCATCGCCCAGGTCCCGCCGAGCGAATGGCCGACGATCGCGGGCTTCTTCAGCCCCGCCTCCTGGATGTAGCGGGCGATCTCCTCCGCCACCGGAGCGACGACCGGCCCGGAGGCGTTGGCGCCCGGCTTGGCGCCGTCGAAGCCCGAGACCCGGACGAGGTGATAGCGATAGCCGGGGAGGGCGGCGACGGTGCCGTCCCAGACTCGCGGCGAGGAGCTTAGGCCGGGGATCAGGACGACGTCGGGACCGGCGCCCTTCACCTCCACCGAAATCCGGTCGCTGGCGAAGACCCGGTTCGCCGCCGGCGGGCGCGCCGGGGCGGCGAGGGCGGGCGCCGGAAGGACGGCGAGGGCGGCAAGGGCGAGGATGAGGGGACGCATGGCTTCAGCTCCTGTGGTGAGGGTTGGGGAATATGTCTTCGACCGAGACCTCGAAGGCGGCGGCGATCCGGTAGGCGAGATCGAGCGAGGGGTCGTGGCGCTCCGTCTCCAGAGCGTTGATCGCCTGGCGGGAGACCCCGATGGCGGTGCTTAACTGCTCCTGGGTCCAGCGCCGCTCGGCCCGCAGGACGCGCAGGCGGCTCTTCACGCCCGGCTATCCCGGACCAGCGGGGTGACCAACCCGAACAGGCCCCAGAACAGCGGGTAGGCGACCCACAGCGGCACTTGCGGAGCGCCGAGGAATTGCTGGGCGAGGCCCCACAGCACCGCGGCGGTGATCGTCGCCCCGGTCGCGGCGATGATCCTTTTGGCGGTGATCGCCCGGATGAACTCGTCCTGCCGGGCCACCAGGCCATAGGCGGCGGCGAACTGGCCGGCGACGGAGGCCGCGGCAAGGATCGCGACCACCCACAGCAGCGGCTGGGGCAGTCGCCCGTCGCCGCTCCCCCAGGTGAGCAGCCACACCGCGGCGAGGAACAGCAGCCAGTTGGCGACCGATCCGAAGACATAGGGCCGCGAACTGGGCCAGCCGTCATCCATGTGAGGTGCTCCGTACAAAATGTAAGGAGTACATTACATGACGCGACGCAGGTGTAAAGCCGATTTCCCTCTCCCCTTTGGAGAGAGGGTCAGGGAGAGGGGGAGTCTGGACTCACCCTCGGCGTTTCGCGACTCCCCCTCTCCCTCGCCGCTGCGCGGCTCTTCCCTCTCCCCCCAGGGGAGAGGGACTTAACGTCACGGCGTCCCCGTGAACGTGTCGCAGGCGGCCGGATCGCCGCTGTCGAGGCCGCGCTTCAGCCAGGCCGTGCGCTGCGCGGAGCTGCCGTGGGTGAAGCTTTCGGGAACGACCCGGCCCTGCGCCTCGCGCTGCAGCGTGTCGTCGCCGATCGCCGAGGCGGCGCGAAGCCCCTCCTCGATGTCACCCGGCTCGAGCAGCGGTCGCCCGTCGCGCGCCTTGGCGTTGGCCGCCCAGACGCCGGCATAGCAGTCCGCCTGAAGCTCCACCTTCACCTGCACGGCATTGCCTTCGCGCGCCGACAGGCGCTGCTGCTCGGCGCTCGCCTTGTCGAGCGTGCCGGTGAGATCCTGGATGTGGTGGCCGACCTCGTGGGCGATGACATAGGCCTGGGCGAAGTCGCCGGCCGCGTGGAAGCGGTTCTGGAGCTCGTCGTAGAAACTGGTGTCGAGATAGATGCGCTTGTCGGTCGGGCAGTAGAAGGGGCCCATTGCGGACTGGGCCGCGCCGCAGCCGGAGCGGTCGGAGCGGGCATAGAAGACGAGCGTGGTGGGCGAATAGCGCTCGCCGGAGCGCCCCAGGATCGCGCCCCACGTATCCTCGGTGCTGGCGAGGACCTGGCAGGAGAGGCGGCTCTGCGCGTCGGCGTCGCAGCCGCTGCCGCTCGCGCCCGGGCCTTGCGTGGCCTGGTGAGGCGCCACCGCGGGCGGCCCGCCCACGCCCAGCCCGCCGAGGCCGCCCCCGCCGCCGCCCAGGGTGGTCAGCGCGCAATAGCCGAGCAGCAGGATGAGCACGCCCCCGATCCCGAAGCGGCTGATCACGAATGGGATGAGCATGGTGAGGCATCCCCCGCCTCCCCCGCCGCCACCGAAGCCGAAGCCGCCGCCGGAGCCGCGGTCGTTCTGGACGTTGTCGCTCATCCTGTAATCGCCAAGCCGCATTTCGCTCTCCCTGCTATCCCACCTGAATGCACCGCGCGCGCGGCGGTTGCAAAAGCGCCTCCGCCGGGGGAAGGGGGCGCGTTCCCACTCCCGCTTCAGGACCCGTTCCCATGTTCCTCAAAGGCAAGACCGCCCTCGTCACCGGCTCCACCTCGGGCATCGGCCTCGCCGTCGCGCGGGCGTTCGCGGCGGAAGGGGCAAACCTCATCATCAACGGCTTCGGCGACGCGGCGGAGATCGAGGCGGCCCGGGCCGGGATCGAGCAGGCGAGCGGCGGGCGGGCGCTCTACAGCGCGGCCGATCTCACCGACGCCGCGGCGATCGAGGCGATGATGGGGGAGGCGGCCGGGGCGTTCGGAACGGTCGACATCCTGGTCAACAATGCCGGGATGCAGCACGTCGCCCCGATCGACGAATTTCCCACCGCGAAGTGGGACCTGATCATCGCCCTCAATCTCACCGCCGCCTTCCACACCATCCGGCTCGCTCTGCCGGGGATGAAGGCGAAGGGCTGGGGGCGGGTGATCAACACCGCCTCGGCGCACAGCCTCGTCGCCAGCCCCAACAAGGCGCCCTATGTCGCGTCCAAGCACGGCATCGCCGGCCTGACCAAGGCGGTGGCGCTGGAGAATGCGCAGAAGGGGGTGACCGTCAACTGCATCAGCCCCGGCTATGTCTGGACGACCTTGGTCGAGAACCAGATCCCCGACACGATGAAGGCGCGCGGCCTCACCCGCGAGCAGGTGATGAACGACGTCCTCCTCGCCGCCCAGCCGACCAAGCAGTTCGTCACCGTCGATCAGGTCGCCGCGCTCGCCCTCTTCCTCTGCCGCGACGAGGCGGCGGCGATCACCGGCGCGAATTTGAGCATGGACGGCGGCTGGACGGCGGCGTGAGCTGAATTCCCTCTCCCCGCCGGAGAGCGCGCATGCCGCTGAACGTCGGCCCGCCTAGCGGTAAATCTCGAGCGCCGCCGCCTTCAGGGCCTTCATCGCCAGGCGGTAGGGGAAAGGGCCGTGGCTGATCCGGGCGACTCCCGCCGACGCGACCTCGGCGGCCGGCGGAGCACCGGGAAAGGCCATGAAGTTCACCGGCAACGGCGAGGCGGCGCAGAGCCGCTCGAGCAATACGAGGTCGGCGAGTCCGGGAGCGAAGAAGCCGCTCGCTCCGGCCTGGGCATAAGCGCGGGCGCGCTCCAGCGCCTCGTCGACCTTGGCCGCGTCGTGCGCCTCCGCCTTGGCCTTGAGGAAGATGTCGGTGCGGGCGTTGAGGAAGAAGTCCGGCCCCGCCGCCGCCCGCGCCGAGCGGATCCGCTCGGCCTGGAACGCCACGGGATGTAGGCCTTCGCCGCCGATCACCTGGTCCTCGAAGTTGCAGCCGATGGCGCCGGTCGCCGCGAGCCGCGCGACGTTGGCGCCGACCGGCTCCGGCGCGAGCGCGTAGCAGCCCTCGAAGTCGATCGTCACCGGAAGGTCGACCGAAGCGACCACCCGGGCCGCATTGGCGAGGGCGAGGTCGAGCGGAAGCGCCTCGGCGTCATGAAAGCCGTGGGCGGCGGCGACCGAGGCGCTTCCGGTGGCGATCGCCTTCGCCCCCGCCTCGGCGACGGCTTGGGCGCTGCCGGAGTCCCAGGCGTTGTAGAGGATGACCGGATCGCCCGGCCGGTGGAGCGACGCGAAGAGGCGCGCCTTGTCCGTCTGAGTCATTGCGCAGGCGTATCATTGCGCCGGCGGTAAGTACACGTCGTCCCAGCGAAGGCCGGGACCCCAGGGGGTGAAAAGCTCGGCGCCCTTCACCCGCCGGGGCCCCAGCCTGCGCTGGGCGACGGTAGGTTACTGAGTCACCCGCCGCGAGGACACGATCTTCCCCGCGGTGTCGGTGACCACTTCGAGCAGCTGGCCGGCCGAATCGCGCACCCGCCGGACCGTCTGGCCGCTCGGGTTCACCGTCTGCGAGACGGTGGTGAGGCCGGAGCGGGCGAGGTCGAGCACCTGGCCGGTGCGAAGCGCCGAGCTGGCGATCCCGCCGACCGTTCCGACGGTGTTGTTGGCCACGCCGCCGACCGTGTTCACTGTATTGTCGACGGTGGAGAGGAGCTGGGTGACGAGCTGCGGATTGTTGTCGAGGGTCTGGAGAGTCCGCTCGATGATCGCGCGGACATTCTCGAGCCGGACGACTAGGGTCGCGGTCGCCTGGACGCCCTTGATGTCGAGCTTGACCTTGTCGATGCTGACGTCGGCGCCGGCGGTGAGCTTCAGCAGGTTGGCGAGCCGCGCGTCGAGCGCGATATGGGCCTGGACGTTGTCGACCTCGAGCGTGATCGACTCCACCGAGAGGTTCGGAACGTCGAGAAGAACGTCGGGCTGCTGCCCGCTTTGCGAGACCTGCTGCGCCAGTGCGGTCGACTGGCCTCCGCCTCTCGGGTCGTTGCGCCGGTTCTGGGCGTCGGCGGGGGCGGCGGCGAAGGCGAGCGCGGCGAAGCCGGCCGCGGCGAGCGGTACATGACGCATATCTGTCTCCCTGTTGACGGGAGCGAAACGTCAGTTGGGGGAGCCGGTTTCCACCTGCGCGCGATTTCGAGCGGGGTCGGCGAGCGACGCCTCGGCATGGACGTCGACGGTGACGTTCCTAAGCTGGGTGCGCCCCTCCGCCTTGGGCTGGACGTTCACCGCGGCGCGGCTTCCGGCGTCGGGCTCGGCATGGACCTCGAGCTTCGCCTCCCCCTTGCGCTCGATCGTCACCTCGCGGGCGCGGGCGTGGACGTTCAATTCGATGTCGGGCGCCGGTGCGGGGGCGGCGGCCTGGAGGAGGAGGTAGAGGAGCATGGCGGTCTCAACGGTCGGTCGCGGGGAGCGGTTGCACGTAGTCCCAGCGAAGGCCGGGACCCCAGAATTCATCCGTCGTCCCAGCGAAGGCTGGGACCCCAGGGGGTGAAGAACTCGGCGCCTTTCGCCCGCTGGGGCCCCAGCCTGCGCTGGGGCGACGGGGACTTCGCCGCCCGTCCTTAGTGAACGAACCTCGCCACCACGTCCCGGTAGCTTCGGCTCACCTTCACCTGGCTTCCGCTCTCGAGCACCAGGAAGCATTCGCCGTTGGTGTGGGGCTTTACCTGCCGCACCTGGTCGAGGTTGACGATGCACGAGCGGTGGACGCGCTGGAAGCGGCGGGGGTCGAGCCGGCGCTCGAGGTCCTTCATCGTCTCGCGGAGAATGAGCGTGTTGTCGCCCGTGTAGATGCACATATAGTCGCCGGCCGCGTCGATCTTCTCGATCGAATCGACGTCGACCCGGAAGATCTGGCCGCGGTCCTTGATGTTGATGAGCTTCTCGTAGCGGTTGGAGGTCGGCGCCTCCTCCAGCGTTCCGACCTGGTCGGCCGCCTCCGGAGCGACCTCGGCGAGCACTTCCTTGAGCTTGCCCGCCTCCTCGGCGCTCCTTTTCTCGGACAGTCGAAGCCGGACCCGGTCGAGCGTGTCGGCGAGCCGGTCCTCCTCCACGGGCTTCATCAGATAGTCGACCGCCTGAGCTTCGAACGCGCGCAGCGCGTGGTCGGAATAAGCGGTGACGAAGACGAAAAGCGGCGGCTCCACCTCCATCAACCCCTGGATCACCGAGAAGCCGTCGAAGCCCGGCATCTGGATGTCGAGGAAGGCGAGGTCGGGCTTGTGGGTCTTGATCGCCCTTATCGCCTCTCGGCCGTTGGAGCAGGTCTCGACGATCTCGACGTCGTCATGCTTCTCGAGACGCAGCCGAAGGCCTTGAATGGCCAGCGGCTCGTCGTCGACGAGAATGGTGCGGATGGTCATTTCGGCTCCTCGGACACTTCAAGCTGGTAGGGAATTTCTATCGTAACGCGGAAGCCCCCGTCGTTGTTCGATTCCGTCTCGAAACGATGTTCGGCGCCATAGGCTTGCGACAGACGGTCCCGAATGTTCGCCAGTCCGACCCCGGTCGACTGCTGGGCCTTCACCCAATGGTCGTCCGAGCCCGGGCCGGTGTCGGTGACGGTGATCACCACCTTGTCGCCCTGGCGGCGCGCCGCGATGTCGATGTCGGCGCCTTCCTCCTGCGGAGTGACCGCATATTTGATCGCATTCTCGACCAGAGGCTGGAGGAGGAGCGAGGGGAGTCGGGCGCGCGACGCGTTCGGATCGATCTCGAAGCGGGGCCGAAGCCGCGCCTCGAAGCGCATCTTCTCGATCTCGAGATAGAGCTTCAGGGTCTCGACCTCCTGGGCGATCGTCACCTGCGCGGTCGGCTCGTTGATCAGGGTGTAGCGAAGGAAGGAGGAGAGGCGCGAAAGCATCGCGTTGGCCTGCTCGGTCTGCTTCAGGAGGACGAGGGTGGAGATGGAATTGAGCGTGTTGAACAGGAAGTGGGGGTTGAGCTGGTAGCGCAGCATGGCGAGCTGCGCCGCGCTCGCCTGGTGCTCGAGCCGGAGCAGGCGATCGGTCTGCTCCTCCAGGATCAGATAATAGTTGATCGAATAGTAAAGCGCCGACCAGGCGACGAGCAGCGAGAAGGTGAGCAGGATCGAGCTGAAGAACTGCACCCCCTCCGGCCGGAATCCGGGGCGCACGAAGGTCGCGTGGCTCCACGTCTCGATCGCCGAGAAGGCGGCCGCGGCGATCAGGACGATGACGATCGAGATGCTCCACGTCATGATCGGCCGCATCCGGATCAGCCGCCGGTAGATCGCGCCCATCAGGAGGGTGATCGAATAGCCGGTGGCGGTCAGAAGGCCGGTGTGGAGGACGAAGCTCCACCCCATGGCGTTGGCGATTCCCGACAGGGTGCGCAGGATGAAATAGCCCGCCCAGCCGGCCGACTGGAGGATCCAGAAGGCGCGGTTCTTGTCCTCGAAGAAGGGCTGCTGGCCGAGCCGGAAAGGCTTCCATCCGCCGCTCGGGGCGCGGTGTGCCGAGGCGGCGGCCTGGATCGCGTTGGTGGACACTGCCGCTTATCTAGCGACTGAAGGCGCCCGGGACCAGATGGGGCGCCTTCGATCCTCCCCGGAACGGGGAGGGGGACCGTCCGAAGGACGGTGGAGGGGCTGGCACTGACGTCGGGAGCAGCCCCTCCACCACCGCCTGTCGGCGGCGGTCCCCCTCCCCGTTCCGGGGAGGATCGCTGCCTTGACTCTCCTCCGCCGAAAAGGAACATAAGCGGAACACAAGAGTCGTGAGTCGCATGCCCGCAAGCCTCGCCCGAGCCGAACGCCTGGCCGCCCTCAAGGCGGAGGTGAGGGCGCTCGAATCGGCGGCGGGGGCCGGGGAGCGTCCCTGCCTGCCGTTCGGGATCGAGGCGATCGATTCCCGGCTCGCCGCCGGCGGCCTCGCCTCGGCGGCGCTTCACGAGGCGGCGGGCGACCGGCCCGGTTTGCCCGACGAGGCGGCGGCGACCCTGTTCCTCGCCTCGATCGCCGCCCGGCGCGAAGGCATGGTGCTTTGGGCGCTCGCCCGCCGCGACCTGTTCGCCCCGGGAATCGCGCAGGCGGGCCTCGCGCCCGATCGCCTGCTCTACGCCGAATGCGGCCGCGACGAGGACGTCCTGGCGGTGATGGAGGAGGGGCTTCGCCACGGCGGCCTGGCCGCGGTGGTGGGGGAGGCGGGGCGGGTGCCGATGGCGGCCACCCGCCGGCTCCAGCTCGCCGCCGAGGAGGGCGGGACCCTCGCCCTGATGCTCAAGCGGCGGCGCAAGGGCGGCGAGGACCCGCTCGCCGAGCCTTCCGCCGCCGTCACCCGCTGGCGCCTCGGCTGCGCTCCCGCCTCGCCTCTGCCGGTGGCGGGGATCGGCCGGCCGCGCTGGCACCTCGTCCTCGCCCGCCAGCGCGGCGGCGAGCCCTTCGAATTGGTAATGGAGGCCGCCGATGGCCAGGGTCGCCTCGCTCTACCTGCCGGACCTGAGCATCGAGCGGGTGAGGGCGGGAGAGAAAGGGAAGCGGCGTGAATCCTCCCCGGAACGGGGAGGGGGACCGCCGCCGAAGGCGGTGGTGGAGGGGCTGCCCCGGACTCCGCGCCAGCCCCTCCACCATGCTTCGGCCGACGGCTGCTCCGCAGCCGGTTCCGGCTCTCGGCATCCCCCCGGGATGCCGACCCGCCTACACTCCCCTCCCCGTTCCGGGGAGGATCTGAAAGCCTGCTCCTGCCCGCGCGAGGGGCATTGGCGGCCCGGCGCGCGCTGGGCCAAGGCGGGCGCGGAAGACGATCTTCCCGCCCATCGCCGCCCGACGGTGCGCGAGCTTGGGCGGAGGACGGAAGCGGCGGAGCCGGTGTTCAAATCCTCCCCGGAACGGGGAGGGGGACCGTCCGAAGGACGGTGGAGGGGCTTGCAAGGAGTCCGGAGCAGCCCCTCCACCCCCGCCTTCGGCGGCGGTCCCCCTCCCCGTTCCGGGGAGGATAATCTTTCTCTCCTCCTCTCCCACAAGGTCGGGAGCCGGGTGCTCGTCGCCGCCGCTTCGCCGGAGGCGAAGGCGCTGGGGATCGCGCCGGACATGGCGGTGACCCACGCCCGCGCGCTCGTCCCCGACCTCGACGTCCGCGAGGCCGATCCGAAGGCGGATCGCGCCCTGCTCGAAAGCCTCGCTTTCTTCGCCGCCCGGCGCCTCACGCCGCGCGCCGCCGTGGCGCCGCCGGACGGACTGCTCCTCGATCTCACCGGAACCGCCCATTTGTTCGGCGGCGAGGCGGCGATGGGCCGGCGGATCCTCGCCTTTTGCAAGCGCGCCGGCTTTACCGCCCGGCTGGCGGTGGCCGGGACCGCCGGAGCGGCGCACGCTCTGGCGCGGTTCGGCGAGGGCGACCTCATCCTCTGCCCGCCGGGCGGCGAGGGGCAGGCGCTCGCTCCGCTTCCGCTCGCGGCGCTTCGGCTCGAGGAGCGGGCGCTCGCCGCCGCCCGCCGGCTCGGCCTCGATTCGGTCGGCGACCTCGCCGCCCTGCCGCGCGCGCCGCTCGGGCGCCGGTTCGGCAAGGCCGCGCTCGAGCGGCTCGACCAGGCGCTCGGCCGGGCCGCCGAGCCGATCGTTCCGGTCGTCCCGGAAGACACGCCCGCCGCGCTCCTGCGCTTCGCCGAGCCGATCGCCACTCCCGAAGCGATCGAACGGGCGATGGGCGAATTGCTGGGCCGGCTCGTCGCGGACCTCGCCAAGGCCGGCCTCGCCGCCCGCCGCTTCGACCTGCTCTGCGAGCGGATCGACGGCAGGATCGAGCAGGTGTTCATCGGGACGGCGCGCGCGACTCGCGATTGCGGCCATCTTCGCCGGCTGCTGGCGATGCGGATCGAGAAGGTCGAGCCGGGCTTCGGGATCGAGGCGATGCGGCTCGTCGCCGGCCGCTGCGAGCCGCTCCGAGCCGAGCCGGTCGAAGGCGCTTTGGCCGGCGACAAGCCCGCGCCCGATCTCGCCCCGCTCGTCGACCGGCTCGCCGTCCGCCTCGGCGCCCGTCGGCTCTATCGCTTCGGCGCCCGCGAGAGCGACGTCCCGGAGCGGAGCGTCGAGCGGGCGGGGCCGCTCGCGCCGGTCGCCGGCTGGCCGGCCTGGCCGCGCCCCGCCTGCCTTCTGTCGCCGCCGGAGCGGGTCGAGAACGTCGTCGCCCTGCTCCCCGACCTTCCGCCGCGCCGATTCACCTGGCGCGGCCGCGACTATCGGGTGAGGGCCGCCGACGGGCCGGAGCGGATCCACGGCGAATGGTGGCGCCACGCCGGCGAGGCGGAGGCGACCCGCGACTATTTCCAGGTCGAGGACGAGGAGGGGGCGAGGTTCTGGCTCTACCGCCGGGGCGACGGGGTCGACCCGGCGACGGGGGATTTGAGCTGGTACCTGCACGGCGTGTTCGGATGAGGGGAGGGGGAAGAAAAATCCTCCCCGGAACGGGGAGGGGGACCGCGCGAAGCGTGGTGGAGGGGCTGGCGCGGGCATTGGCAACTGTCAACTTCGTCAACTTATTTGGGTCTGCGGCGGGCATCGCTCCTCCCCGGGACGGGGAGGGGGACCGCGCGAAGCGCGGTGGAGGGGCTGGCACGGATTTCGGAGCAGCCCCTCCACCACCGCCTTCGGCGGCGGTCCCCCTCCCCGTTCCGGGGAGGATCTGAGCGGTGACCTACACCGAGCTCAACGCCACCACCCATTTCTCCTTCCTGCGCGGGGTTTCCAGCGCCGAGGAATTGTTCTCGGCCGCCGCCCTGCTCGGCTACCAGGCGCTCGGGATCACCGACCGAAACTCGGTCGGAGGCCTGGTGCGCGCGCTGATCGCCGCCGAGGCGACGGGGGTCCGGCTCGTCGCCGGGTGCCGGCTCGATTTGATGGACGGCGCATCGCTTCTCGTCTGGCCGGAGGACCGCGCCGCCTGGTCGCGCCTCACTCGCCTGCTCACCCTCGGCAAGGGCCGGGCCGAGCCGCGAAAGGGGGAGAAGAGCCAGTGCTTCCTCCACTGGGAGGACGTCGCGGCGTGGAGCGGCGGCCTCGTCGCCGCGCTCGTTCCGGGCGAATCGGAGGAAGCGACGGGCGCCTCGCTGGCCCGCACGGCGGAGATTTTCGGCGGCCGCGCCCACCTTGCGCTGAGCCAGCGCCGCCGTCCGGGCGACGCCCTTCGCCTCCACCGGCTCGAGGCGCTCGCCCGCCGTTACGGCGTCCGCCCGCTCGCGACGGGCGACGTGCTCTACGACAGCCCGGACAAAAGGATGCTCCAGGACGTCGTCACCGCCATCCGCCACAAATGCACGATCGACGACCTCGGCTTCCGCCGCGAGCGCTACGCCGACCGGCATTTGAAAAGCGGCCAAGAGATGGAGCGCCGGTTCCGCGACTATCCGGACGCCGTCCAGGCGAGCGCGGACATCGCCAAACGCTGCACCTTTTCCTTGCGCGAGCTAAGCTACCAATATCCCGACGAGGCGGTGATGCCCGGGCGCACTCCCCAGGAGGCGCTGGAGCGGCTGACCGCCGAGGCGCTTCGGGCGAAGTTCCCCGGCGGCGTGCCCGAGGCCTATTCGAAGCTCGTCGCCCACGAGCTCGGCATGGTCGCGGAGCTCGGCTACGCGCCTTACTTCCTCACCGTCCATTCGATCGTTCAATTCGCCCGAAGCCAGGGAATCCTCTGCCAGGGGCGCGGCTCGGCGGCCAATTCGGTGATTTGCTACATGCTCGGAATCACCTCGATCGATCCGGTTCAGCATGAGCTTTTGTTCGAGCGGTTCGTCTCGCCCGAGCGGCCCGAGCCGCCCGACATCGACGTCGATTTCGAGCATGAGCGGCGGGAGGAAGTGATCCAGTGGATCTACGACACCTACGGCCACCGCCGGGCCGCGCTCACCGCCGTCGTCTCCCGCTACCGCGCGCGCGGCGCGGTGCGCGAGGTCGGCAAGGCGCTCGGCCTTCCCGAGGATCTCACCGCCGCCCTCTCGGGGCAGGTCTGGGGCTGGTCGAACGAGGGGGTGGAGGATCGCCATGTCGAGGAGCTGAACCTCGACCGCTCCGATCCCCGCCTCGCCCTCACACTCGACCTCTCGCGGCAGCTGATCGGCACTCCGCGCCACCTTAGCCAGCATCCGGGCGGCTTCGTCCTCACCCGCGACCGGCTCGACGACCTGGTGCCGATCGAACCCGCCGCGATGGAGGACCGGCGGGTGATCGAATGGGAGAAGGACGATATCGAGACATTGGGCTTCATGAAGGTCGACGTGCTCGGTCTCGGAATGCTCGGCTGCATGCGCCGCGCCTTCGACCTTCTCGAGGAGCATAAGGGCCTCCGGGTCGGCCTGTCGGACCTCCAGGAGGACGATCCCGCCACCTTCGCGATGATCCGCAAGGCGGACACCCTGGGAGTCTTCCAGATCGAGAGCCGGGCCCAGATGGCGATGCTTCCAAGGATGAAGCCGCGCGAATTCTACGACCTCGTCATCGAGGTGGCGATCGTCCGGCCCGGACCGATCCAGGGCGATATGGTCCACCCCTATCTGCGCCGGCGCGAGGGGCGGGAGAAGCCGGAATATCCCAGCGAAGAGCTTCGCGCCGTGCTCCAGAAGACGCTCGGAGTGCCGCTCTTCCAGGAGCAGGCGATGAAGGTGGCGATCGTCGGCGCCGGCTTCACCCCGGCCGAGGCGGACGCGCTTCGCCGCTCCATGGCGACCTTCAAGTTCACCGGCGGGGTCAGCGGCTTTCGCGACAAGATGATCGAGGGCATGGTCTCGCGCGGCTACGAGCGCGACTTCGCCGAGCGGACGTTCAAGCAGATCGAGGGGTTCGGAAGCTACGGCTTCCCGGAAAGCCACGCGGCGAGCTTCGCCAAGATCGCCTACGCTTCGTCCTGGATGAAGTGCCACCATCCCGACGTCTTCTGCTGCGCGCTTCTGAACGCCCAGCCGATGGGCTTCTACGCCCCCGCCCAGATCGTCCGCGACGCTCGGGACCATGGCGTGGAGATGCGGCCGGTCTGCGTCAACGAGAGCCGGTGGGATTGTACTTTGGGAAATCCTCCCCGGAACGGGGAGGGGGACCAGGCGAAGCCTGGTGGAGGGGCTAGTTCGGAGTCCGTGCCCGCCCCTCCACCACCGCCTGTCGGCGGCGGCCCCCCTCCCCGTGCCGGGGAGGATTTCCTCCCCCTCCGCCTCGGCCTTCGAATGGTGCGCGGCCTGTCCAATCTCGACGCCGCGCGGATCGTCGCGGCCCGCGGCGGCACCCCCTTCGCCTCGGTCGAGGATGTCTGGCGCCGCTCCGGAGTGCCGCTCGCCGCGCTCGAGAAGCTCGCCGACGCCGACGCCTTCGCCGGCCTCGGCCTCGACCGGCGCCAGGCTTTGTGGCGGGTGCGCGGGCTCGGCGAGACGCCCTTGCCCCTGTTCGCCGCGGCGGAGGAGCGGGCGCTCGAGCCGGACGTGGCCTTGAGGCCGATGGCCGAGGGGCGCGAGGTGGTGGAAGATTACCGCTCCGTCCAGCTTAGCCTTCGCGCCCACCCCGTCGCCTTCCTCCGCCCCGAGCTCGACTCGCGCGGAGTGACCCGCTGCGGCGATCTCGCCCGGACCCGCGACGGCAAGGCGGTGGAGGTGGCGGGGGTCGTCCTCATCCGCCAGCGGCCGGGATCGGCCAAGGGCGTTCTGTTCGTCACCATCGAGGACGAGACCGGGGTGGCCAACGCCATCCTGTGGCCCGACCGGTTCGAGGCCCAGCGGCGGATCGTGATGTCGGCGGCGATGGTCGGGATCAGGGGCGTCGTCCAGCGCGAGGGGGAGGTGATCCACGTCATCACGGCGCGGATGGAGGACCTCACTCCGCTGCTCCATTCGATCGGCGGGATGGACTTTCCCCACCGCACCTCGCCCGCCGACGGGGCGAAGTTCTCCGGGCCGGACCCGCGCCAACGAAAAGGGGCGCCCGGATTGCCCCGAACGCCCCTTCCGGAGACTGACTCGGAACCCCTCCGAGTCAAAAGCCGGAACTTTCACTAGCTTGCGTCATCCCGGCGAAGGCCGGGATCTCAGGTCGCTACAGACGCTGTGCCCCTTACCCAGCGAGGCCCCGGCCTTCGCCGGGATGGCGTGGCCTAGAACTTCTGCTGGCGCTCGTAGAGCGACTTGTAATGCTGGATCCGGGTGACCCGGAGGCCGGGCATTCCGGAGCGGTCGACGGCGCGCTGCCAGCCGGCGAATTCCTCGAGCGTCAGGCTGTAGCGGTCGCACGCCTCGTCGACGGAGAGCAGCCCCCCGTTGACCGCGGCGACCACCTCGGCCTTGCGGCGGACTACCCAGCGGGTCGTCGAGGGCGGCGGAAGACTGTCCAGAGTCAACGGCTCGCCAAGCGGGCCGATGACCTGCGCCGGCCGCGCCGTGTGAGTCTCGATCGTTCGTGCCTCAAGCGTGAGTGTCATCTATCGTCCCTTACTTCCCCTCCACCGCATCTAGCGGCGCCCCTTTGAAGGAAGGTGAAACCCCAAGGTAAACGCGGTCTTCATTTCAGGCGGCTCCGCGCGCACGCGCCCAGTCCGGATTGAACGACCCGCCCTGAGCCGCCACCGCCTCCCGCCATTCGGGACCTCCGAGGAGGATCTCGGCGAGCGGATCCAGCGGACGCGGACGGGCCGCGAAGCCCGCGAGCGCCGCCGCCGCCGGGCTCGCCGACTGCTCGGCGCGAAGGCTCGCGACGAGCATGCCGAAATCAATGCCGGCGGCGATTCGGCTCGCGAAGCGCTGCTCGGCGCGGCGGAAGAAGCTCAAGTCCATCGTGGGGACCTTCTAGCCGCGAGGGTATAAGACGCGGTTAAAGCGCCATTAGGGTAGGCTTTACCGATGGCCGGCCCTATGTGACGGCCCCTATGGACGCGGATTTCCAGCTCGGCCGGCCGGCCTCCGGCGCCCGGATCGTCGTCGCCATGTCGGGCGGAGTCGACAGCTCGGTCGTCGCCGCCCTCGCCGCCCGGAGCGGAGCGGAGGTGATCGGGATCACCCTTCAGCTCTACGATCACGGCGCCGCCGTCGGCCGTTCCAAGGCCTGCTGCGCCGGCCGCGACATATTGGATGCGCAGACGGTCGCCCAGAAGCTCGGGATCGCCCATTACGTCTTCGACTATGAGAGCCGCTTCCGCGACTCCGTGGTCGAGCGCTTCGCCGACGAATATGCCCGCGGCCGAACCCCCATTCCCTGCGTCTCGTGCAACCAGGGGGTGAAGTTCACCGACCTTCTAAGCCTCGCCCGCGACCTCGGCGCCGACTGCCTCGCCACCGGCCATTACGTCCGCCGGGCCCTCGGGCCGAACGGGCCGGAGCTTCGCCGCGCCGCCGATCCCGCGCGCGACCAGAGCTACTTCCTGTTCGCCACCACCCGCGCGCAGCTCGAATTCCTCCGCTTCCCGCTGGGCGCCCTACCCAAGCCGGCGGTTCGCGAGATCGCCCGCGAGCTCGGCCTCGCGGTCGCCGAAAAGCCCGACAGCCAGGACATCTGCTTCGTTCCCGACGGCGATTATGCCTCGGTGGTGAAGAAGGTGAGGCCCGAGGCGGCGGCGCCCGGCGAGATCGTCGACCAGGCGGGGCGCGTGCTCGGGCCTCATCCGGGCCTCGTCCACTTCACCGTCGGCCAGCGCCGCGGCCTCGACATCGGCGGCCAGCCGGAGCCGCTCTACGTCGTCCGCCTGGAGCCGGAGGGGCGGCGGGTGGTCGTCGGACCGAAGGCGGCGCTCGCCGTCCGGGCGGCGAGGCTCTCCGGGCTGAACTGGCTCGGCGAAGGACAGCGCGCCGGCCTCGCCGCCAAGGTCCGATCGATGGCGCGCCCGGCGCCGGTCTCGTTCGACGGCGAGGCGATCCGCTTCGACTCGCCCGAATATGGCGTGGCCCCCGGCCAGGCGGCGGTCCTCTACGACGGCGACCGGGTGCTGGGCGGCGGGTGGATCGAGGAAACCGTGCCGGCGGAACTGGTGTCGGCATGATTCGGGTCCGCGAGGTCGGGCGGCTTCACCCCGCCTTTCGCGACGACATCGGCGATCTCGTCACCCGCCGCCCGGTGCCGGGGCCGGGCATCGATCACCTCGATCCCTTCCTCTTCCTGAACCACCACGGCCCACAGGTCTATCCGCCGAACAATCGCGGCCTTCCCTTCGGACCCCATCCGCATCGCGGCTTCGAAACGGTGACCTTCATCCTCCAGGGCGAGCTTTCGCATCTCGACAGCGGCGGCCACGAGAGCGTCATCCATGCCGGCGGAGTCCAGTGGATGACGGCCGGCCGCGGCCTCGTCCACGCCGAGCTTTCGCCGCAGGGCTTCAAGCGCGCCGGCGGGCCGCTCGAGATCCTCCAGCTCTGGGTGAACCTCCCGGCGCGGCTCAAGATGACCAAGCCCGCCTATGTCGGCCTCGAGTCGAGCGACATGCCGGTGGTGGAGCTTCCCGGCGGTGCGGGGACGCTGCAGCTCGTTTCCAGAAGCTGGGGCGAGGCCGAAGGACCGGTCCGGCCGCTCGCCGACATCCGGCTGATGCTCGTTCGCCTCTCGCCCGGCGGTGCGCTCGAAATCCCGGTCGCGGCCGGACGGACGGTCTTCCTCTACACCGTGACGGGCGCAGCGGAAGTCGGCGGAACCGCCGTTCCGGAGCATCATCTCGCCGAGCTGGACCGAGACGGGGACACCGTCGCGATCGCCTCGCCCGGCGGAGCGACGATCCTGTTCGGCGACGGAGCGCCCTTCGCCGAGCCGATCGTCGCCCATGGACCCTTCGTGATGAACAGCCGGGAGGAGATCCAGCAGGCCGTCATCGATTATCAGGCGGGGCGTTTCGGGGCGCTCTGACGCACCCGTTCGCTCCTCCGCGCGTTGGGAGCGGTCATGACCAGCAAGCTCTTCGCTCCGCTCGAGGTCGGCGGCCTTACCCTCCGCAACCGAATCCTGATCGCGCCGATGTGCCAATATTCGGCGGACGGCGCCGGCAATGCCACCGACTGGCACCTCATCCACCTCGGCGGCCTCGCTCTGTCGGGAGCCGCCTTGCTCGTCCTCGAGGCGACGGCGGTGACCGCCGAGGGGCGAATCTCGCCCGACGATCTCGGCCTCTGGTCCGACGACAACGAGGCGGCGCTGCGACCGGTGCTGGAGAGCGTCCGGCGCTGGTCGGACATGCCGGTCGGAATCCAGCTCGGCCATGCCGGCCGCAAGGCGTCGACCCGGGTGCCGTGGGAAGGCGGCGCGCAGATCCCGCCGTCGGAGCCGAAAGGCTGGCAGACCGAAGCGCCGTCCGCCATTCCCTTCGCTCCTGGCGAGAGCCCGCCGGCGGCGCTCGACCGTGACGGCCTCGAGCGGGTCCGGGATGCCTTCGCCGAGGCCGCCGGGCGCGCCGCGCGGCTCGGTTTCGACCTGGTCCAGCTCCACGGCGCCCACGGCTATCTGCTCCACCAGTTCCTTTCGCCGCTGTCGAACCGGCGCGACGACGAATATGGCGGCAGCCTGGAAAACCGGATGCGCTTTCCGCTCGAGGTGTTCGAGGCGGTTCGGGCGGCCTTCCCCGGCCCGGTGAGCATGCGGGTTTCAGGAACCGACTGGGCCGAGGGCGGCTGGGATATCGATCAGACGATCGCCTTCGCACGAGCGCTCGAGGCGCTCGGCTGCGCCGGGATCCACGTCTCGAGCGGCGGCCTTACGCCGGCCCAGGCCATTCCGGTCGCGCCCGGCTATCAGGTTCCGCTGGCGAGGGCGGTCAAGGCCGCGGTGTCGATTCCGGTCGTCGCCGTCGGCCTGATCACCGGCTTCGAGCAGGCCGAGGCGATCGTCGCCACCGGCGATGCCGACGCCGTCGCCCTGGCGCGGGGGATCCTCTACGATCCGCGCTGGCCCTGGCACGCCGCCGCCGCCCTGGGAGGGAAGGTGCGCGCGCCCAACCAGTATCTGCGCTCCCAGCCGCGCCAGTTCGCCGACCTGTTCGAGGATTAGCTTTCTTCTTCCTTTCTCCCGCTCGCGGGAGAGGGCGGGGTGAGGGTCTTGCGGAGTTCGCGCCCAAGACCCTCACCCTCCCGCTTCGCGGGCCCCTCCCTCTCCCGCGGGCGGGAGAGGGGTTCCGCCCCGCATCGCCAGCCGGGCGACGACGTAGAGCGCGGTCCCCACCGCCGCGAGGATCGCCAGCATCCACCAGGATTGCGCCTTCGACTGCGCGGCCGCCCAGGCGCAAATCGCGATTCCCGCCGCCATCCCGGCCCACAGCAGAGGGGCCGGCCGCCCGCCCTTCGCCAGGGAGGCGATGCTGATCGAGTAGACGAACATCCTTGCCAGGGTGCTGACCACGGCGAGCCAGACGAAGCTGCCCGTCAGCGCGAGAAGCGCGATCAGCGCGCCCATGAAGGCGATCGAGTTGGCCGGCGTGGCATAGCGCCCGCTCACTCGGCCGAACCAGCCGGGCAGAAGGCCGTCCCGGCCCATCGCGTAGGTGGTCCGGGTGGTGCCCGTCATTCCGCCGCTGATGTTGCCGAGCAGCGAGAAGATCGCGGCCGCGGTGAGCAGAAGCGCTCCCGCGGGACCGAGGAGGGCGCGGCCGAAGTCGATCAGCGGGGTCTTGCTGGCGACCGGCGGCATCACCGCCACGTAGGCGAGCTGGACCAGAAAATAGAGGCCGGCGGTGGCGAGGATGGTGGCGAGGAGGGCGCGGGGAATGGTGCGCTGGGGGTGGGCCGTCTCGCCGGCGGCGACGACGCTGTTCTCGAAGCCGACGAAGGCGAAGAGGATGAGCAGCGCCGCGGCGCCGAGGTCGGCGGCGGGCGGAACCGGCGCAGGAGGCTCGATCCCGCCCGCGAGGACGAGTCCGTAGAGCGCCGCGAGGAGCAGGGGAGTGGCCTTCAGCAGGGTCAGCGCGTCGAGCACCCGCACGGCGCGGCGCACGCCGGCGATGTTGATCGCCGCCAGCAGGGCGCAAAGGCCGACGATCACCGCGGCTCTGGGAAGCGGGTCGCCGAGCGCCGGCCACCAGCCGGCGAGGTAGGTGACGAGCAGGGTCGCGTTGGCGGCGAGCGCCGTGACTCGCGCGACATAATAGATCCAGCCGGCCTGGAAGGCGGCGGCCGGGCCGAAGGCGGCGGCGTAGACGACCGGGCCGCCGGAGAGCGGGTGACGCGCGGCGACCCGGGAGAACGGAACGGCGATGACGAGCACGAGCAGGCCGAACAGGGGGAAGAGGAGCGGGCTGAACGCTCCGAACTGCGTATAAAGCGTCGCCGGAAGGGCGAAGATCCCGCCTCCCACCACGCCGTTGAACGAGAGGAAGGCGGATCCGAGGAAGCCGATGTCGCGGCGGAGCGGCTCGTCGGCCGGACTGGTCATTGTCGCGCGAGCTCCGCCGCCAGCGCCTCCAGGATCGGGCGCTGGCTCGGAAGGATCATGGCAGCGGCCTCCTCGAGGGTAAACCAGCGCGCCGAATCGACCTCGGGAAAGTCCTTGAACCGGCCGCTCTTCGGCGGATATTCGACCTCGAAGCGGTTGCTGACCAGGGTTTCCGGATCGAAGTCGCCTTCAAGGGCGAAGGCCTCGACCCACTTGCCGCCCTTCTTTCGGATCCGGCAGAGGAAGCGCGGCTCTCCGGAAGGGGCGGCGCCGAGCTCCTCCTCGAACTCGCGCCGAGCCGCCTCGGCGGCGGTCTCGCCCGCCTCGATGCCGCCCTTGGGCACCATCCACGCGCCCGCGTCGCGGCCCTGCCAGAAGGGGCCGCCGGGGTGGACGAGAAGCACTTCGGTCGCGCCTCCGCCTCGCCGGTAGAGAAGGATGCCGGCGCTGACCGGCGCCACTAGCGAAGCGGAACGAGGATGGAATGGACGGTCCCGAGAGCCGAGGACCGAACCTCGCTCTTGCCGCGGAGGCGCTGAACGAACGCCGCGATCAGGCGCGTGCCGAGGCCGCCCGAACCCTTATTCTCCGGGCTGAAGCCGCCGCCGTCGTCGGCGACCTCGACCCTCGCCTTCTCGCCCTCCCGGCGGGCTCGGACGACGATCGCTCCGCCTCGCCTGGAGAAGGCGTGCTTGCAGGCGTTGGTGACCAGCTCGTTGACGATGATTCCGAGCGACACCGCCGTCTCGTGCGGGACGACGATCGGGTCGAGCTCGGTCTCGAGGGTGATCCCCTCGCCGAGCATGCCCCGGCGGATCTGGCCGCATATCTCCTCGAGATGGTCCTTGAGGCGGACGGTGGCGAGGCCCTCGCTGCTCGGAGTCAGGGCGTCGTACACCGCCGACACCGCCTGAAGCCGTTCGGCCGCCTCGGTGAGGGCGGCCCGAACCTCCGAACTCGAGGAGCGATTGCCCTGGAGGAGGAGCATCGAGGTGACGATCTGGAAATTGTTCTTGGTGCGATGGTCCATCTCGCGAAGCGCGTGGCCGAGGAAGTTGATCCTGCGCTGGCGCTCCATCTCCCCGTGGCTGACCTCGCGCTGGTAAAGCCCGAGCGCGAAGACGATCAGCCCCTGCGTCACCGTGGCGAGGATCAGGCTGTAGGCCATCGCCGGGCTGTCGATCTCGAAGCTGTTGAATTTGGGAAGCAGGAAATACCAGATCAGCAATTGCCCGATCACCAGCGAGACGAGGCCGCTCCTCCACCCCGCGAGCAGCGTCGCTATGACCACGCACAGGAAACCGAGGGCGAACGGCGCGACCTGGTCGGGAACCGGGAGAAGCCTTACTCGAATGAAGACGAAGGCGACGGTCAGCCCGACGCCGACGAGCAGCTCCGTCACCGGCTTCGGAAGCCGGCGCGACAGCCGTCGCGGCAGATCGATGGTGACGAGCCTTCTCACCAATCCCCCCGAGCCTTTGAGCGGACCCCCATCCGCATCGGCAAGCCCTTGTAGCGGCGCAATAATTTTGACCGCACGCGATGCTTAGCACATTCCCGCACCGGGCGGACAGCGGCCATAGGCTGATCGAAGTTAGGTTGGCCGCGCGCTAAACGCTTAGCCGTCCCTCCAGGACGGTCACGCAGCGTCCCCCCAGGATCGCCCGGTCGCCGTCGAGCCGGCAGTCGATCCGGCCGCCGCGGCGGCTCGCCTGGTAGGCGCTGAACTCGTCCCGGCCCAGCCGCTTCGCCCAATAAGGCGTCAGCACCGAATGGGCCGAGCCGGTCACCGGGTCCTCGTCGATCCCCGCCGCGGGGGCGAAGACTCGGCTCATAACATCCGTTGCGGAGCCCGGAGCGGTGACGATTGTCAGTATGTCGCCTTCGGCGCCGAGCGCCCGGAAGTCCGGCGCGAGGGCAAGCACCTCGGCCTCGCTCGCCAGCACGACGAGCGCGTAGAGGCCGGGATTCCAAAGAGTCTCGACCGGAGAACAGCCGAGCGCCTCGACGACCCGGGGCAGAGGCCTGGGCTCGGCCGGATAAGCGGGGAGGGACATGAGGTAGCCGTCCGGGCCGCGCGCCACTTCGAGCAGCCCTGCCTTGCGGGTTCGGAAGCGGACCCGGTCGCGTGTCCCGAGAAGGACGTGCCCGGACGCGAAGGTCGCGTGGCCGCAGAGCACGACCTCGACGATCGGGGTGAACCAGCGCAACTCGTAATCGGCCTCCGCGTCCGCGGCCGGAACGGTGAAGGCGGTCTCCGAAAGGTTCATCTCCATCGCGATCGCCTGGAGCGTCTCGTCCGGTAGCCACTCCTCGAGCGGAACCACGGCGGCGGGATTGCCGGTGAACGGGCGGTCGGCGAACGCGTCGACCACGGTGACTGGAAGCTGGGTCATGGGGTCAAGCCTGGCTGGAGGAAAGTCGATCCTCCCCCGCTGGGGAGGAATGGGAAGCTATCGGCCTCACCCGCCTTCATCCTGCGTCAGATCCGCTTCGGCGAGCGGATTGCCGGGCTGGTCGACATGCCCTTCCGGGTCGAGGTGGATGAGGACCTCGCAGGCGGGGAATTCGGCTTCCAGCTTGTGCTCGACCTCGTCCATCACGCGATGCGCCTCCGCGACCGTCATCGCCGGATCGACCCAGACGTGGAACTGGACGAAGTCGTGCATTCCGCTCGTCCGGGTGCGAAGGTCGTGAATGCCCTTGAGCTCCGGATGGCGGCCGGCGACTTCGACGAAGCGCCGGCGCTTCTCCTCGGGCCACTCCTTGTCCATCAGCTGGTCGATCGCCCGGCTCGAGGCCTGCCAGGCACCCCAGCCGAGCCACAGCGCGATGGCGAGACCGAGCAAGGGGTCCGCCCCGGGGAGGCCGAAATACTGGTCGAGCACCAAGGCGGCGATGACCGAGAGGTTGAGTAGCAGGTCGCTCTGGTAATGGACGTGGTCCGTCTCGATCGCGACCGAGCCGGTGCGCGCGATCACCCGCCGCTGGTACCAGAGCAAGGCGAAGGTCGTGACGATCGCCAGTATCGAGACCGCGATTCCGTATTCCGCGTCCGCCGTCGTCTGGTGGTGGAGCAGCCGGTCGACCGAGCGCCAGCCGATCCCGAAGGCCGAGAAAGTGATGATTCCGACCTGGAAGAGCGCCGCGATCGCCTCCGCCTTGCCGTGGCCGAAGCGGTGATCGCGGTCCGCGGGCATGGCGGCGACCTTGACCCCGTAGAGCGTGATCAGGGAGGCGAGCAGGTCGAGCCCGGTGTCGGCGAGCGAGCCGAGCATCGCCACCGACCCCGTCAGCCACGCCGCATAACCCTTGAGCAGCAGCAGGAAGGCGGCGGTCGAGACGCTGAACAAGGCGGCTCGGCCGGTAAGGTCGCCATGCTCGCGATGGGCTTCGTGGCTGTGGCCGCCGCTCATGGGTAGAGCAAACCTTCGCTCCAGCCGTCGCCCGTCCGGGTGAACAGCCGGCGCTCGTGGAGGCGGTGGGCGCGGTCGGTCCAGAACTCGATCCGCTCCGGCGCCACCCGCCAGCCCGACCAGCGCGGCGGGCGGGGCACGTCTTCGCCTTCGAAGCGCTCGCGCATCGCCTCGTACCGAGCCTCGAAGGTGGAGCGCGAATCGAGCGGGCGCGACTGGTCGGAAGCCCAGGCGCCGAGCCGGCTGTCGCGGGAACGGCTGGCGAAGTAGGAGTCCGCCTCCTCGTCCGACACCGGCTCGGCCGGCCCTTCGATCCGAACCTGGCGTCGAAGCGACTTCCAGTGGAAGAGCAGCGCGGCGTGCGGGTTGGCGGCGAGCTCGCCGCCCTTTCGGCTGTCGAGATTGGTGTAGAAGACGAAGCCGCGCGCGTCGTGCCCCTTCATCAGCACCATCCGGACCGAGGGCCGGCCGCCCGAATCGGCGGTGGCGAGCGCCATCGCCGTCGGATCGTTCGGCTCCGACCGGCGCGCCTCGGCCAGCCACTCCTCGAACAATGCGTGGGGATCGTCCGCCATCCCCGCCCTTTGCCGCTGGGGACGGCGCCGCACAAGCCATAGCCCGTCATCCCGGCGAAGGCCGGGATCTCGATGTGCAAGGGCGCTGTGGCTGATCTCGACGAGACCCCGGCCTGCGCCGGGTGACGAAACGCTTGCGCCGCGCCGGTGCGTTACCCATCTGATACAGCGTTGCCGGGCAACAACAGTGGACTTTTCGAACCGGCTGGAGAACGAAGCGGGCATGGCCGATCTTTATTCACAGCTGGGCGTGAAGCGCGACTCGGGCGAGGCCGATATCAAGAAGGCCTATCGCAAGCTCGCCAAGGAGCTTCACCCCGACCGCAACAAGGACAATCCCAAGGCCTCCGAGCGTTTCTCCAAGGTCACCCAGGCCTATGACATCCTCACCGACAAGGACAAGCGCGCCCGCTACGACCGCGGCGAGATAGACGAGGACGGCAATCCCAAGGCACCGTTCGGCTTCGGCGCCGGAGGGCCGGGCGGCGCGGGGCGGCCCGGGCCCGGCGGCGGAGGCGGATTCCGCCCGCCGCCCGGAGCCGGCTTCGGCGGCGGCGGCGGCGAGGAAGTCGACCTGTCCGACATTTTCGAAGGCCTGTTCGGCGGCGCCCAGCAGCAGCGGCGCGGCGGCCCGTTCGGCGGGTTCGGCGGCGGCGCCCGCCGAGCCCCGCCGCAGAAGGGCTCGGACATCGCCTACCGACTCCCCGTCCCGTTCGAGGACGCCGCCGCGCTTCGCGAGCAGCGCGTCACCTTGCAGGGCGGCAAGACCGTCTCGATCAAGCTTCCCAAGGGCGTCGAGGAGGGCACGAAGATCCGCCTCGCCGGCCAGGGCCAGCCGGGGCCGGGCGGCGACGGCGACGCCATCGTCACCATCTCGATCGTCCCGCACCGCTTCTTCACGCGGGACGGCGACAATATCCGGCTCGACCTCCCGATCTCGCTCGACGAGGCGCTGCTCGGCGCCAGGGTCAAGGTCCCGACCGTGGACGGGCCGGTCATGGTCGGGGTTCCCAAGGGCTCGACGTCGGGCAAGACGCTAAGGCTCAAGGGCAAGGGCTTCACCGGCAAGGACGGCCAGCGCGGCGACCAGCTGGTCACCCTGATGGTCGACGTTCCGGCCGACGATTCGGACCTCCAGCGCTTCGTCGAAGGGTGGAGCGGCAAGGGCCGAGGCAACCCAAGGGCCTCCTTGGGCGTCTAGGAGCCCGTGCAACCCGCCGTCTCACCTGAATCCCCCGAAGCCCGGCGCAAGCGGCTCGCCCGAACCAAGGCGCGCTTCGGCAAGATCCGGCACGGAATGCGGCCCGGCCAATATCCGTTCGAGGTGGTGAAGCGGGTCGCGATCGGGGTCTATACCGACGGCTTCATCCATGCCGGCAACCTCGCCTACCTGGCGCTGATGACGGTCTTCCCCTTCGTCATCGTCGCCGCCGCCGCGGCGCGCCTGTTCGGCCAGAGCGAGGGCGGGCTCCAGGCGGTCGGAGCCCTTCTCCACACGATGCCGCCCAACGTCGCCGACGTCCTTAGAAAGCCGATCGGCGACGTGCTGACGGCGCGCTCGGGAAGCCTGCTCTGGCTCGGCGCGCTGGTCGGCCTGTGGACGACGGGAAGCTTCATCGAGACGATCCGCGACATCCTCCGCCGCGCCTACGGAGTGACGTCGAGCGCGCCTTTCTGGGAATATAGGCTCGGCTCGATCGGGCTGATCATCGCTTCCGTCTTCATGATGCTGCTGTCGTTCAGCGCCTCCATCCTGCTCTCCTCGGTCGAGCAGTTCATCCGCACCGCCTTGCCTTATGCCGACGACGTGCTCGGCCTGCTCGCCCTGTTCCGGATCGTCCCGGGCCTCATCCTGTTCGGATCGATCTACCTCATCTTCGTGTCGCTGACTCCGCGCCGTTATCGCAAGCTGGCGTGCCGCAAATGGCCGGGCGCCCTGTTCGTCACCCTCTGGTGGCTGGCGACGACGGCGCTGCTTCCGGTGGTCCTGTCGAAGCTCGGAAGCTACGATCTCACCTACGGAAGCCTGGCAGGCGTGATCATCGCCCTCATTTTCTTCTTCGTGATCGGGCTCGGCGTCGTTATCGGCGCACAGCTGAACGCCGCCCTGGCGGAGCCTCCCGAGCCCTCCGCGAAGGAGGCGCAGAAGGAAGCGGCCGTCGAGCAGGCGGTGGCGGCGGCGGAAGCGGAGCCTGAAGGGGAGGCGGCATGACCGATTTGATGGCGGGCAAGAGGGGCCTCATCATGGGCCTCGCCAACGACAAGTCGCTGGCCTGGGGGATTTCGAAGAAGCTTGCCGAGGCCGGGGCCGAGCTTGCTTTCTCCTATCAGGGCGAGGCTCTGAAGAAGCGGGTCGGCCCGCTTGCGCAGGAGGTCGGCTCCGATTTCCTGATCGAGTGCGACGTCTCCGACATGGCCGATCTCGACCGCGCCTTCGAGGCCCTCAAGACGCGCTGGGAGACGATCGACTTCGTCGTCCACGCCATCGGCTTCTCGGACAAGAACGAGCTCCGCGGCAAATATGTCGATACCAGCCTCGACAACTTCCTGATGTCGATGAACATCTCCGCCTACAGCTTCACCGCCGTCGCCCGGCGGGCGCGCGAGATGATGCCGAACGGCGGAAGCCTCCTCACCCTTTCTTATTACGGCGCCGAGAAGGTGATCCCGCACTATAACGTGATGGGCCTCGCCAAGGCGGCGCTGGAGACCAGCGTCAAATATCTGGCGATGGACCTCGGGCCGGAGAACATCCGGGTCAACGCCATCTCCGCCGGGCCGATCAAGACCCTGGCGGCGAGCGGGATCGGGGACTTCCGCTACATCCTGAAATGGAACGAATACAACAGCCCGCTGCGCCGCAACGTCACGATCGAGGACGTCGGCGGGGCCGGCCTCTACCTGCTTTCGGACCTCGCCTCCGGAGTGACCGGCGAGATCCACCATGTCGACGCCGGCTACAACGTTGTGGGAATGAAGGCCGAGGACGCGCCCGACATCGCGACGACGTGATGAGGATCCCTCTCCCCGCACGGGAGAGGGAGGGGCCCGTCGCGAAACGGCGGGAGGGTGAGGGCGCATCATGAGCTTCAACACGTTCGGCCGGATCTTCCGCTTCACCACCTGGGGGGAGAGCCACGGACCCGCCATCGGCGTGGTCGTGGACGGCTGCCCGCCCGGGCTGGCGCTCGGCGAGAGCGACATCCAGCCCTGGCTCGACGCGCGCCGGCCGGGCCTGTCGCGCAACACCTCGCCCCGCCAGGAGCCGGACCGGGTCCGGATCCTCTCCGGCACCTACGAGGGCCGCACGACCGGAACGCCGATCAGCCTCGTCATCGACAATGTCGACGCCCGCTCGAAGGACTATGCCGGCCTTCCGCCCCGAGCGGGCCATGCCGATGCGGCTTACGACGCCAAATACGGCTTCCGCGACCCGCGCGGCGGCGGCCGCGCCTCGGCGCGCGAGACGGCCGCGCGGGTGGCCGCCGGCGCCGTCGCCCGCCTCGTCATACCCGAAGTGCGAATCGCGGCGCGGGTCGCCGAGATCGGCGGCTCGGCCGACGAGGGGGCATGGGAGGGGATGCTGGATTCGGCGCGCGCGGCGGGCAGCTCGCTCGGCGCCGTCATCGAAGCCGTCGCCGAGGGTGCTCCGGCGGGGTGGGGGGCTCCGGTCTATGCCAAGCTCGACTCCGATCTCGCGGCCGGGCTGATGTCGATCAACGCCGTCAAGGCAGTGGAGATCGGCGCCGGCTTCGAGGCGGCGCGGAGGCGCGGCGAGGACAATGCCGACCCCGCCTTGGCCGGGGGGATCACCGGCGGTATCTCGACCGGCGGACCGATTATTGTCCGCGCCGCTTTCAAGCCGACCTCGTCCATCTCCGCCTTGGGCGTACGGGGCCGTCACGACCCTTGCGTGGGGATAAGGGGCGCTCCGGTGGTCGAGGCGATGCTCGCTTTGGTGCTGGCCGACCACAAGCTGCTTCATCGCGCCCAATGCGGCTGACGCTCAGGCCCGCAAGCCGCCGCTCCACAGGAAACCCCTGTCGACGGCGCACCAGTCGGAATTGCCGTTGACCGCTTCTCCCTCGACGATCGTCTCCACCTCGACCGGCGTTCCGGGCGGCAGGACTTCAAGGTTCGCTGCGCTTCGCCGGGGCGAGTCGCGAAGGACGAGGTGAACCGACGTGTGGTACGTCCCCGGCGCGATGGCGTGGGCGCCGACCATCGACGGTTCGCCGCCGGACGAGGCGTAGACGCGCCGAACGTCGGCGAGCAGCCCCTCGTAGGAACGGCCGGAGCGCCCGAGGCCGTCGTCGGGATCGGAGCGTCGCGCCGGATCGAGGAGCTTGTGGCTGACGATGTCGCGGGTGGGATCGAGGCGGAACCGGTCGCACAGCGCGGCCAGTATCCAGACATAGCGCCGATAGGCTTCGTCGGCGTTGATCGAGCCGCCGAAGCAATATTCGACTCCGATCGCCCCCTCGTTCGCGTCGATCCCGTAGAGCTGGTTGTCGAGCGGCACGCTGTTCCGCACGTGAGGCGCGTGCTCGGCGGCGGCGGTCATCGCGGGCACCGTCTCCACGATCGCGACGTCGTCGACGAACAGGTGGGCGGAGGCCGGCTGGGCCGGGTTGGGATCGTTCCTGTACCAGCGGGCGTGGGCGGCGGCGCTCGCGCCGGGATTGCCGGTGTCGTGCGCGACGACGAAGCGCACCGCCGCGAGGTGCCGGCCGGGACGTCGCCTGGATCCGAGGACGGCATATTGCGGGACGATCGCGTAATCGGGATGGATGGCCATGGTCTTTATCCAAAGATGACGGGGTTGTCGGAACCGGCGGCCCGATCGGGCGGCGGAGACGTGACTCCGGGGCCGGTCGGCGGGAGGGCATTGGCGTTCCCCGCGCCGGCCGGTGGGCCGGAAGCCGTGGGCGAACCGCCCGTGCCGCCGTCCTTCGAAGCCTCGTCGGGGCTCTTCTCCCTCGGCTTGACGGTCGAGCGGACGACCATGAACTTGCCGAGCACGTCGAACCAGAAGGGCGCTCCCAGAGTCGCGGCGAAGGCGACGATCAGGTAGCCGATCAGAAGCATCAGCGCCGGAAGCAGCCATTCGAGCCCCTTCTTTCCTTCGAACGGCGCCTTGACCCGTCGCCACTCGACCGAATCCCAGCCGATGGGGAGCCCGGTCGCCTGCACGCCGAGTTGAAGCCGTCTCGCGAGCCTGTCGTCGGGGTCCGCCGGGCCGCCGGCGCCCGAGGGGTCGACGGCGTCCGCTCCTGAGGTCTCGGCGCTGATATTCTGCGCCAGTTCGATCATTCCCCCGCGGGCCGCCTCGTGCGTGGCGAGGTACTGGCCCATGGAGATGGCGTTGATGTTGAGGAGCACCGCGACGGCCAGGCCGAGCCAGAAGAGGATCCACTGGGTGCGGCGCTTGTACCAGCCCGAGGCCCGGTCCATCGACGCGTCGTACCAATTCTCGATGCCCTTGCGAATCCGATCCGGGTCGCCGCCGGCGGCGGCGGCGAGCGCGCCATAGGCGGTCATCACCTTGTCGCTTGCATGGCCCTTGGAGATGAGGTCGGCCAGCGCCGCCGAGAAGGTTTCGCGGGGAATGTAGGTCGGAAGGTTCCGGCCGGTCCATTTGTCGGATTTGCCGGAAGCGCTCATCTCCGCCGGCTTCACGGCGCCTGGGAACAGCGCGTAGACGAGAGGGTGGTTGTAGAGCTTCCCGCGAAGCCCCTCGCCGTCGCGATCGTCGAGCAGTTCCGACAGCGCCCGCTCGAGGTCGCGCGCCCGGGTCCTGAACCAGCCTTCGATGGTTTCGCGGACGGCGGTGAGGATGAGGCTCACCAGGAGGAAAACCAGGACGAGCCCTATTCCGACTTCGAGAATTGCCGATCCAAACATGCCGCGTCCCCTTGTCCGTTCGAGCCCCCGGCCAGCGCCCGCGCCCGCATTCGGGGACGGTCGCGAAGGTCGGTCATCGGGGACTACACGAGCGGGGCCGATGCGAATGTGACGGGGATCACGCGTCCTTCGCCTGTCCCGATCGGGCCGCGGCCCCGCCGGCCAAGCGGTTCGCCTTGACTTTTTGCGTTGCAGCACGCATAAACATCGAAGCGAAGCGCCATGCAGCGTGAACAGGCGCGGTCAGCGCCCCGGCTCCGCTTCGTAGCTACCAAGGCTTTCCCTTTTCACGCGGGTCAGCAGAACCCGCTGCGTTTCCGCGCGCCATTCGGGCTGCGCGGGGATGCCGCTCATTAGTGAGTCTATCCATGTCATTCGATAATCTCGGGCTGTCGCAGCCCGTCCTCCAGGCGCTCGCTCTGAAGGAATATACCCAGGCGACCCCGATCCAGACCCAGGCCATCCCGACCCTCCTCACGGGCCGCGACCTGCTCGGAATCGCCCAGACCGGAACCGGCAAGACGGCGGCGTTCATGCTGCCCTCGATCGACCGGCTGGTTGCGTCCAAGAAGCGGCCGCAGCCGCGCACCTGCCGGATGCTGGTGCTCGCCCCGACCCGCGAGCTCGCCTCGCAGATCGCGGAGAGCGCCCGCGCTTACTCGCACTTCAGCCATATGAGCGTCGCCACCGTTTTCGGCGGGACCTCGATCGGCAAGAACAAGCAGGACGTCAGCCGCGGGGTCGACATCCTCGTCGCCACTCCCGGCCGGCTGATCGACCTGATCGAGCAGGGCTATCTGATGCTCCGCGGGGTGGAGATCCTCGTCCTCGACGAGGCCGACCAGATGCTAGACCTGGGCTTCATCCACGCCCTCAAGCAGATCGTGAAGCTTCTCCCCGAGAAGCGCCAGAGCCTGTTCTTCTCGGCGACCATGCCCAAGGCGATCAAGGAGCTGGCCGACCGCTTCCTGACCGATCCGGCCCAGGTCGCGGTGACTCCGGCGGCGACGACGGTCGAGAAGATCGACCAGTACGTCACCTACGTCCAGCAGGCCGAGAAGCCGGCTTTGCTGACCATCATGCTTCGAGTCGGCTTCGGCGATAAGGGCAATATGGACCGGGTTCTGATCTTTTCGCGCACCAAGCATGGCTGCGACCGGATCGTCCGCCAGCTCAGCCAGGCGGGGATCGCCGCCAACGCCATCCACGGCAACAAGAGCCAGCCGCAGCGCGAGCGGGCGCTGGCCGAGTTCAAGGCGGGCAAGATCAAGATCCTGATCGCCACCGACATCGCGGCGCGCGGAATCGACGTGTCGGGCGTCAGCCACGTCGTCAATTTCGACCTCCCGAACGTGTCCGAGCAATATGTCCACCGGATCGGCCGCACCGCGCGCGCCGGCGCGGCCGGCGTGGCCATCGCCTTTTGCTCGGACGACGAGCGGGCTTACCTCAAGGGCATCGAGAAGCTGACCAAGCAGAGGGTCGAGATCGTCCCGCTGCCCGACAATTTCGTCGCCGAGGCCGCCCGCATCAAGGCGGCGCGTCCGGCCGAGCCGGCTCGCATGTCGAGCGAGGATCGCGGCGAGGACCGCAACCGCGTCCGCCGCCCGAAGAGCCGCCGTCCGAACTTCGGCTCCGCCGGCGCCCCCAAGACCAACCGCGCCCGGCGCCGCGCCTCGGCGCGGTAAGCGCCCTTCTCGTCGTCCCAGCGAAGGCTGGGACCTCAGGGGGTGAAAAGCTCCGACGCTTGGACCGCGCGGGTCACCAAGCCCGGTGTTCTTCACCCGCTGGGGCCCCAGCCTCCGCTGGGGCGACGGGCTTGGCCGGGCGCCGAGCTTCCTCACCGTGGACTCCAAGCTGGGACGCGACTTCTCGTCGTCCCCGCCTTCGCTTGGGGCGACGGTGCATGGGTCACCCTCTCCCTCGCGGGAGAGGGTTTTTTGTTGCCCCTCAACAGCCTAGAGGGCGCCCGTGCGCCTCATCCTCCTGCCTCTCCTGCTCGCCGCGTCCCCCGCCGCCGCGCAGGAGATCGTCGTCACCGGCCGCGGGCTCGGCCCAGGGGCGGGCGAGGGCGTGCTCGACGTCGTCGCCGTGGCGCCCGAGCGGCTCGCCGAGGCGCAGCGGCTCGAGGACGTGCTTCGCGACGTTCCGGGGTTCCAGCTCTTCCGCCGCTCCGACGCGCGGACCGCCAATCCGACCAGCCAGGGCGCGACCCTCCGGGCGCTCGGCGGCAACGCCTCCAGCCGGGCCCTCCTCCTTCTCGACGGAGTGCCGCAGACGGATCCGTTCGGCGGCTGGGTGAGCTGGCCCGCCTACGACCCGCGCCGCCTGGGCGCCGTCCGGGTGACTCGCGGCGGGGGATCGGGAGCGAACGGCGCGGGCGCGCTGGCCGGAACGATCGAGCTCGAAAGCGCCGGTCCGGAGGCGCTCGCCGGCCTTCGCGCCGACCTCGCCTACGGAAGCCGCGACAGCGTCGACGCCCATGCCGGCGTCGGGGTGGGGCTCGGGACCGGCTTCCTCTCCGTCTCGGCGGCCTATGGCCGCGGCGACGGCTTCATCCCCACCGTCGCCCGGGATCGCGGCCCCGCCGACCGCCGCAGCCCCTATGAGCAGGCGAGCCTTGCCGTCCGAGCGGTTGCGCCGCTCGCCGCCGGAATCGAGCTCCAGGCGAGCGGACTCGCCTTCCGCGACGCGCGCGAGCGGGGGACGGCGTTCAGCGGCATCGTCACGCGCGGCGCCGATGCCTCGCTGCGGCTGGTCGGCCGGCGCTGGAGCGCTCTAGCCTATGTCCAGAGCCGCGACTTCTACAACAGCTTCGCCTCGGTCGATTTGGCCCGGGCCGCGGCAACCCGCGCCTCGCTTCAATATGGCGTTCCTTCGACCGGGCTCGGAGGGCGCTTCGAATGGCGGCCGAAGCTCGGCGCGGTCGAGCTGCGCCTGGGCGCCGACGGGCGTCGCACCGAGGGCGTGACCCGCGAGCTCTTCTCCTATGCCGCCGGCCGGGCCACGCGCGGGCGGGTGGCGGGCGGACGGACCCTGACCCTCGGCGGGTTCGCCGAAGCCGCCTGGCGTTCGGACTCGGTGACTTTCACCGCCGGCGCCCGGCTCGACCGCTGGACGATCACCGACGGGCGCCTTCAGGAGCGGGTGCTGGCGACCCAGGCGCGGCTCACCGACGACCGCTACCCGGATCGGTCCGGCTGGCGGCCGACCGGGCGGGCGGGGATCGCCTGGCATCCGCGGAGCGGGGTGACCCTTCGGAGCGCCGCCTATCTCGGCTGGCGGCTTCCGACCCTGAACGAGCTTTACCGGCCGTTCCGCGCCGGCGCCGACGCCACCGCCGCCAATCCGGCCCTGGCGCCGGAGCGGCTCGAAGGGGCCGAGGCGGGCGTGGAATGGCGCCCGGCCCGGGGCGCGAGGATCGGCGCCACCGTCTTCGCCAACCGTTTGATGGATGCGATCGCCAACGTCACCCTGGGGCAGGGGCCGGGGACGTTTCCCGGAGTGGGGTTCGTCGCCGCCGGCGGAGTCTATCGGCGCCGGGGCAATCTCGATGCGATCGACGCGCGCGGAGTGGAAGTGGACGGCGAGCTCTCCCGAGGGCCGTGGCGCCTATCGGGCGGCGCATCTTTCGTCGACGCGGCGGTCGGGGCCGGCGGCGCCGCGGCGCCGCTGGACGGCCTTCGTCCCGCCCAGACTCCGCGGCTAAGCCTCTCCTCCACGCTTGCCTGGCACTCGGGGCGGGCGGAGGCGAGCGTCACGGCGCGCTATGCCGGCGCCCAGTTCGAGGACGATCTCAACCGCCAGCGGCTTCGCGGCGCCTTCACCCTCGACGCCTCCGGCCTTCTTCCCATCGGGCGCCGGATGGCGGTGGAGGGGCGGGTCGAGAATATCGCCGACGAGGAGGTCCAGGCGGCGGTCGGCGCCGGCGGAGTCGTCGAGCGGGCTACCCCGCGGACGCTCTGGATCGGCCTTAGGCGCCGCTTCTGAGCCGGTCCCGCTTGTCACCGCCGGGCGCGGCGTTTAGGTTGCGAATGAAAACTAAAGGGAGGTTCCGATGATCGTCTATGGCTCATCTTTGTCGCCTTTCGTCCGCAAGGTGCTCGTCTTCGGCGCCGAGAAGGGGATGACCCTCGAACTTCAGTCGACCGGCCTCGGCTCCAGCGATCCGGCGTTCCTCGAGGCCAGCCCGTTCCGCAAGATGCCGGCGTTTCGCGACGGCGACTTCGCGATCTCAGACAGCTCGGCGATCGTCCACTATCTGGAAGCGACCAAACCCGAGCCGGCGCTGATCCCGGCCGAGCCGCGGGCTCGGGCTCGGGCGATCTGGTTCGACGAGTTCGCCGATACGATCCTCGCCTCGTGCGGCGCCAAGATGTTCTTCAACCGGGTCGTCGCTCCGCGCTTCCTCGGTCGGACGGGCGATCTCGACGCCGCCGACAAGGCGGAGCGCGAGGATCTCCCGCCGATCCTCGATTATCTCGAGCGCGTCGTGCCCGCGCCCGGCGGCTTCCTCATCGGCGACGGCCTCACGCTCGCCGACATCGCCGTCGCGAGCCCGTTCGCGAACCTCTCCCACATGGACGTGGCGGTGGATTCGGATCGTCACCCGCGAGCGCGTGCGTGGGTCGATTCCATCCTCGCCCGCCCGAGCTTCGCCGGTTGGATCGAGCGCGAGCGCGGCTTCCTCGCCAAGGCGGCGTGAGGTGGCGGATCATCTCGCCACCGTCGAATGGCGCTGCGACGGCGACTTTCGCCAGGGACGCTACAGCCGCGCCCATCGCTGGCGCTTCGACGGCGGAGCGACGGTCGCCGCCTCGGCTTCGCCCGGCAACGTCCCGGCGCCCTGGTCCGACCCCGCCGGAGTCGACCCCGAGGAGGCGCTGGTCGCCGCCGTCTCTTCCTGCCACATGCTCTGGTTCCTCCACCTCGCCCGCGACTCGGGCCTCGACATCGCCGCTTATTCGGACGCGGCGATCGGAACCCTCGGCCAGGGACCGGACGGGAAGGTGGCGATGACCCGGATCGCGCTTCGTCCCGACATCGCCTTCGCGGGCGGGCAGCCGTCCGCAAAGACGCTTGCCGGCCTCCACCACGCCGCCCACGAACGCTGCTTCATCGCCAATTCATTGAAGACGGAGGTAGTGGTCGAGGCCCGACCGGCCAAACCCGCCTGACCAGGAGGACCTGATGAACCGGATCTGCCTCGCGCTTCTCGCCGCCGCGGCCGCCGCCGCCGCCGCTGGCCCCGCCGCCGCCCAGGACTGGAGCCGCGCTCAGCGGGTGGAGGTGCGGATGGCGAACTTCTCCTTCGCGCCAAAGGTCATCCACCTGAAGGCCGGGCGGCCGGTCGTCCTCCATCTGGTCAATGGCGCGTCGGGCGGGCACGACTTCACCGCTCCGAGCTTCTTCGACTCCGCCGCCCTTCGCGCGCAGGATCGCGGCCGGGTCGACGAGGGAAGCGTGGAGCTTAGCGGGCATCAGGCGATCGACGTCGCCCTGGTGCCGAGGGCGGGCCGTTATCCGCTCAAGTGCAGCCACGCCTTCCACAAGGTGTTCGGGATGAGCGGCGAGATCGTCGTCGACTAGGCTTCGGCCATGGCCGCTTGCCAGCGGCGCAGGCTGTCGGCGGGCCAGACCTCCGGCGGCGAATACCATTCGGGAACCGCCTTCGTGCCCGCCGGCAGATCGAGCCAAGGAAGCTTGGTGGAGGTGAAGATGTGGATGTCCGGCGGGAATAGCGCCGGCTCTTCGAGCGTCCCCACCCGCACGAACGCGATCCGACGTCCCGAGCGCGGATAGTGGCTCCACAGGGCCACCCGGCAGGCCGGGCAGCGCATCACCGTCTGGGCAAGCCCGCTCGTGCCCGTGACGAGGACCGGCTCCGGCTCACCCGCCAGCAGATCCACACGCCCGGTCTCGACCATCGCGTTCACCGCGAAGGCGGCGCCCGAGAGGCGCTGGCACTCGCTGCAGTGACAGGCGTGGACGATCAGCGGCGAGGCATTCATCCGGTAGCGGATCTCGCCGCACGCGCACCGGCCTTCCGAACCCTCGCCCGCCACCGCTCATCCCCCAGCCGTTCGCGGCGGCAGGTTAGCGGCCGCGCGCGGCGCCCGGAAGCCCGGTTGCGCGGCGGCGTGCCGTTGGTCGAGCCGCCGGCCAGTTTGGTCGCTTCAGCGGTGAAGCGACGGCCGGCGGTCCCTAGCGGCGCCTCGGGCGGCAGGGACCGCTCGCCTGGAGAGTGACATGACGAGACTGCTTTTGGCGCTGACCCTGGGCGCGGCCTCGGTCGCCGCCGCGCCGGCGCCGGGCGACGCCCGCGACGATTTGGCGATCAACCATATCTACGAAACGGTCGCGGCGGCGGTGGCCGCCAACTCGGGCGAGACGATCGCCGGTGCCTTCGCGGACGACGCCGTGGTCATGGATCCGCGGCCGTCGCCGCCGGCGGCGGGCGAGGCGTTTCGGGCGACCGTCGTCGCCATGGCGGCGAGGCTGAAGGCGGAGGGGGTCGGCGTGTCGGCGCAATATAGGATCGAGCGGCGAATCCGTTCGGGCGAGCTGGCGATCGACACCGGCTACCGGCGCCAGGCGATGACTCGGCCGGGCGCCGCCGAGCCGATGGTCCAGTATAACAAGTTCCTGGTCGTGGCCCGGCGCCAGCGGGACGGGCGCTGGAAGATCCTGCGCGATGCCAGCCTGCCGGCGAGCAAGGAAGCGTGGGACGGCGCGGTGCGGGCGCCGGGGCTCAAGTTCGACGAATAAGCTGCCGGGCGGGCAGGGCGGCCCGGCTCAGGCGGGGGCGCCGCCGGCCGCGACCCGCGCCGCTTCGGCCTGGGCGCGATGGGTGTCGCTTCGCTCGGCGCGCGCGGCCATGGCTTCCCACGCGGCGGCGGCGCGGAGGCACCGATCCCTGACATTGTCGAGGGTCGCCGCTTCGGCTTCGGCGCGCGCTTCGCTGGCGCGCGAGCGGTAGAAATCGAGCTGGCTGGACATGAGCGGACGCTTTCCGGGTGGAGGCCCGGCCTAGGCGCAAAGCCGTTCCAATGCAAACCGGCGGCCGGACGGAGGGGCTTCACATTGGGACAGCATTGCGGTCGCGGAACCCGCCGAAGTCGGGTGCGGATGGCAGCTATTCCCGCCGCTCCGGCGAAGGCTGGAGCCACGGCGGTGGAAGGCGGCTTACTTCGTCATGGTCCGGGCTTGGGACGCAGCTGAGGGAGGCGCCGTCCGTCGGCGCTCTTCACCCCCTGGGGTCCCAGCCTTCAGCTTCCCATCAAAGCAGGACTTCGATGGGAGCCCTTCGCCGGTCCGACGGAGAAGTGCGCCTGGCGCCGGAATCGAAATGGGGGCCGGCGTCGCCGCCGGCCCCCACTGTCCAAGTCCGAAAGACGGGCCGGTGAGGGCCTGCCTGATCTCGCCTGGGCGAAACCGCCTTCGTCTTGATGATCAGGGCTCTCCCGCGAGGTTCCGGCCGAGGCCTTTCGGCCTCGGTCGGTTCCTCAGGGTTCGCCCGGACTATCTCTACTCCGGTCAATTCCCTGCGAGTTGCCTCCGCGCGGCTTGCGCCGCTCTTCGGCTTCCCGGTCGGAGTTCCTTTCCAAGCCTCGCGGCTTCGTCCGGTCCTCCTCGAGTTCCGTCGCCTGCGCCTTGCGGCCGGAGACGGTTCCCGCTTCGGGTCCCGACACGCGGCCCGAAGGCCTCGTACCGCTTCCCGCGAAACGCCTCCTCGAGGTTTGACCCTCCATTCGGCAATCCGCCCGGCCGTCGTTCGAAGCCGAAGCTCCGCCGTATCGGCCTTTCGCGGTTCCGTTGCCCGGGGGGCTCCGGTTCCGCTGGACGGCATCTGGAAAGTGGGTTCGGCTTCCGCTTTCGCGTCGGCCTCGCGCTTCTTCCTTCCGCTCGCCCCGCCTTCGCTTCGATCGCTTCCCCCTTGCGGGTTCGGCTATCTCGGTTCCGGCGATCCCGATCCGCGCGCTTCGTTTCCGAAGAGCCGCGTCCCGGCACAAGTGAAAGCTGTCATGCTTCGCCGAGTCGGCCAAGCGGATTCAGCCTGTGGATAACGGGGATATCGGGCATAACCTGGATCAAGCGGGGAACGGTTGCCCGCTTGTCCGGAACAGGCCTCAAACGGCGGCGGCGGCGGCCGCTTTGGCGGCTTCCTGGCCGGCGCGGAAGGTGTCGCTGCGATGGGCACGGGCGGCCATGGCCTCCCAGGCCGCGGCTGAGCGCAGGCAGCGTTCCTTGACGTTGTCGAGCTGCGAGGCGTCGGCGTCGGCGCGCGCTTCGGCGGCGCGGGCGGTATAGAAATCGTGCTGATTCGACATGAATGTCCTTTCCTTCGCCCTCGTCATGGCGCCTCGGCGCCGATCCGCCCGCGCCGAGGCGCGGGCGGGAGAGAGGTCAGGCGGACTGGATG